>JAABUK010005134.1_pt1 | contig 20704 bp, 37 predicted proteins | sample 5559141 | NCBI WGS metagenome assembly JAABUK01 (sample SAMN10711869, study PRJNA513367) | rock metagenome | isolation source: Antarctica rocks | place: Antarctica: Victoria Land, Pudding Butte nord | collected 2016-01-03
TGACGCTGGACCCTCTTTGCCTATCAATCGCCACCTTCGGCCACGATCGCCAGTCGTAGGAGTTGGACGTCGGGCCTTATCACTGGTCGGCGTAGCACCCTGACAGTCCCTCACCCACAAGACTCTGCAAATCTTGCTGACCTTTGCCATCTGTTGAACTTCAGGCTTTGGACCACTCTCTGATGAGTCCGGCTTGATGAGATCAATGGGCAGTTTAGCAGTGGAAGGATCCGAGCACCTGGGTGATTTCAGGGCGCAACCCTGTGTGAGCGTAGAGCAGTCACAAGCAGGCATGAGTAGTTGGACACAATCAGCAAGCTGATCTTACAAGTAGCTAATCGAGTGCAGAATCCGGCAACGTCCCGACTGAGCGCTTTGATCAGCCCTATATTCAAAGGTCATTTAGAGTCATTCAGGATGCTAGAGAAGATATCTCGAGTCATCTCTCTTACGTCTATTTGTGCGTAAGCGGCAGCGTCATCTAGCCAATAAGCTCTGCAGCTAGGAAACTCAAGGGACACTAGAGATTTTGGCAGTCTAGCATCTGACTCGCTTCACTCAGCAGATGGCTTGTGTGAGTTCCTGGCCTGGCAGTCGGGTCCGTCAGCATGCGGAGGAAAGGCATCATCACAATGAGAGGTGGGTATACGGTAGGCTCCATCTGTATGTGAGCAATGAGAGTAAGCTGATTGGCGCCTGAAATGCCGATAGCCGGCGGTATTGACTCATGCAAGACGGTCGGATGTCATAAGAGATTGTGACTCGTAATATACTCTGAATCATCCATCAGCTCGCATGCCTCCGGTTTCTGTCGACTCACCTCTCGTCATCTCGAAAGCCACGAAAGTCGAAGCCGCCGCGGGTACCGCTCTTAACAAACTCGGTCCGATCCCTCTGAACAGCGCGTTCCTACCACCAACCACTCCATCAACTCACCGCTCCCCATCCCGAAGAAACACCTACACTCCTCCTTCGCGCAGTATCGCGCGGAACTCCCTGCCCACATACCCGCCCTCGAGCCATCCCCCTCGACGGGGTGGAAACGGGGCGAGCTGGACACGAGATTTTACCACGTCGAGAGGGTAGCAAGCTAGCCAATAGCAGATCCCGCCGATGCCGCCGGATGTCAGGACGGCCCAGATTGGGAGGGGGTCGGGGTGGAAGTGGCGGGTGAAATAACGTTTGGTGGTTTCGTAACCTGAGCAGTGGGGAAAAATTAGCAACGCAGCGAGGAAGGGTAGAGATCTTTTGGACTCACCAGCATAAAACCCCGCGTACGCCGGTATTTCGCGAATCACCGTGACCTAAGATGACAAATGCGTCAGCTCTCATGACAGTCCCAGTCACTCCCACCAGTATGAGTCGATTACTCACCCAATACCCCCTCATGACCCCATCCCGCAAGCCCCACGTCCTCCACATCTCCCCGACGACTCCCGACAACCTCTTCCCACCCCGTCCGTACTGCCCTTGCATTCGGATCTTGAACATCTCCACCTGTCCCTATCATCAGTCCCTCCCATCTACAGCCGTCATTCCCGACAAGAACACGTGAGGGGGGCGAGGGTAGAGGCAGGAAATGGGAAGAGAGAGGCAGGAAGAGCGAGAGACAGAGGTGAGAGAATCGGACTGACAGGAGCAGCGAGCACGGCATTCGCAGCACCCGCCATCCCCCCCGCCAGCGCAATCTGGGGTATAGACAACTCGGGGTAGGGCGAGATGAGTCGTCGGGAAGCACCGTACGCTGTGAACAGGAGGGAGTTTACTGCTGCGATTCCTAATAGGGGAGAGGCCTGGCTCGGGACTCGTTAGACTGTTCCGAGCTCGTGTTGCGGACTGGTCATACCATTCCTGAGGATGGGAATCAGTGATGAGGCAAGGTGAGGGAGGTTGCACGGACCTTTATACAGAGCCAAGAACCCCTCATGACGGACCGTTTGGCGAAAGATGTCGAGGGTGTTCTTGAACTGTCCCTTCGGGGCGGTTTGGGCTCTCTAATCCCACACCCATTCCTCGTCACCGACGATCCTTCGGATATGTTTTTCGGGGGATGGGCTCACGGTTTTGAGCGTATCTAATGGCTATATACCCAAAATCTCCCATCAGCTTGAATCGTTTAGCGAGGAAGGAGACCTACCTGCCCGACGAGGACCTGAGATGCACCTCCTACACTTCCAGATATGAGTTCGATGGCCATGTCGTTATGCTTCTTCGAAGGGGGTTCGGGGTAGGCGTCAAGGGGTGCCACCTCGGCCATAGCGGGAAAGTGCAACGCTGAGCGCTAGCTCGCCTGCTAGTACTTCGACGTTCAAAGGGGGTGATGGGTCCATGCAGAATGTCGGACAACTGTTCCGTGCCTGATGTTTCGATTCAGGAGCCTGAGTCAGACATGCCATGGATAAGGTAGCGAAATCGCGAGTAAATGCAGCTAGCTGGCCTGGTCTGCTCGTTGCGCATCTTCAACGGCGAATCTCATGAGAATCGGTAGAGAATCATGATTGTTCTCAAAGGATGATCTTCATAGTCATCTCCGATCCCACCTCGACCCCTCCTCACCTCTTCGTCCCCCGTCTTTCTCCCTCCCACTCTCACTCCCACTCCCGATCCATCCTTCCCTTCCTTTCATCCCTGCCAGCGCCTTCCCCACCTTATCCCTTTTCTCCAAACTATCCTTGTACCGTCTCTCCCCTTCCCTATCTTCCCTCTCCCTCTCCCTCATCCGAGCGGGAGCAAAGGCAATCTCGTTCCTCTTCCCGACCTCCTGTGTACGCCTCGTAGACTCCTGCTTGAGCCTCTGCTCTTCAGCTAGTGCTCTTGGGCCGTAGGATGGTATTTGGGACTCGAGATTGCGCCGAGTTAGCCAGCCGGAGGAGGGGAAGGCGGTGGCGCGTTCGTGTAGAGCTACGAATTCCACCTGATGGGAGCGACGTCAGCGGTGGATCAAAATTAAAACACGACGCGAGATGAAGCAGGAGAGGGGAGGAGCATGGAGGAGAGAGCATGTGAGGATTTCGGACCAGATTTGAAAGAGAGAGGGAGCCCGTGCCGTAGGTTGGACATGATGCCGCAGAGGGACGGCAGAGAGGATCGACAGGACTGCTAAGGTCCAGGGTAGACTCACGAGCTTCGCATAGATATGCGGATTCGCAAAACTCGTCGAGCTCAACAAACTCGTATTGATATGTTGTCCCTTCCCCTTCAATCTCAAGAAGTTCTCCACCTTCGCCTGTACCAACCCATCAGCTCTCCACCCACCTTACCCTCTCAATGAGGATGCAAGACCCACTGTGAGGGCGGGACTAGCTTCGCTCGGGTCCACCTCCTCGGGTATCCCCCAGTTCTCGAGGCCGTCGACCTCGGGCGGTCGGTTTATCCTCCGGAAGGTCTCTTCCTCGGTCTCGGTTTCCCCGAGATCCCCACGATCGGGAAGACGGCTGGGTTGAGCGACGGGATCGTCCGCGAGCTCGGACGCGGAGAGGTCGGATTGGGCGGTATGCGTTAGGTTCTCCGGCAAAGGCGAGGGTCGTCGATCTCGTTCTCTCCGGCCAGTATTCGACGTGGAGGGTGACGCGGTTTTGGCAATCTTGATCCCGCCTGCCATCCTCGTCCTGGCGACATTCCTCGTAGAAGAAGCTACCTCCCCATCAACAGTCATCCACCCAAAGAAGGAAGAGTAGCCCACCTATAGGTTCCCCGTCATTCCTCTACCTCGCCAAGCCATTTCGCCGTTCGCCAGGTAATGTAGGGTGTAAGGGGAGATAGGGGAGGAGAGAGAACACAGGGCAGAGCGTGATCTTGTGTTTCTCGACTCGACTCGATGAATTCGAGGGGGGGATGAGACTTACGGATGTGGATGTGGATGGGCCTGCTAGAGCATTTGTGGGTGGGGTGGGAGAGGAGTCGTCGGCGTAGTGCGCGAGACCTGTGATGTCGGTCGGCGTGGCGATGCCAATTGTAATGGACATACCCTGCATGATGGTCTTGCGCGTTGTCCTGACTGAGGACCCGTATACACCAGTTCAATAGAGATTGGAGACAAAGTCGAGGTCAAATAGGGGTCATGCATCTATCGCTCGTATATCCACGTCATTGTCTGATCCGGCAATACATCCCTTTAAGTCATGGGGCATTATAATTTTGGTGAGAAATTTATTGTTGGTCTGCTTATACAACCCACCCGTCTTCGCCGCCACAGATGCATTTCACGGTATATCATAACAAAAACTGTCCACATCAACATCACATCATTCGTACGATCCCATCCGACTTCATCACTTCGTCGTGAGTAGCTCAGATGACCGCGCCAAACGGTACCTGAGAGGGGGTGAGGTTTATGACGCTCCTAAACAGGAGGGGGAGGACGATAAGGGCGACAAGGAGGCCTTGGATGAGGAGGTAGACGATGGAGTCTGTCCAATACGTCAGCTTGATTTTGGAAGGCGACCGTGGCGCTTACAGCTGAAGACGATCTTTCTTCGCTGGGAACGTTGGCGGAAGGAGTAGATCGGCGGGCGGATTTGTTGACTTGGCGCGAGCCAGAAGAGCATAGTGGCGTGGAGGCGGTCAAAATAGGGGATGATCGTGGGGATGGTCAAGAGGAAAAGCAACACTGTCGTAATCATCAGAAACAGCTAGGTTGTGGAGAGGCGGTACGTACAGTGGCACGCGATAAAGTCCGCAGAGTAGAGACCCATCTCGATAGTCTTGACGACGAACTCTCGTGCAGGCTGGCTGAGAGCGTGCGAGCCGAGACCGCGATTGAACCATACACCAGTCCACCAGGCTCGGTTCGTCTCGTCGTGCTTGAATTCTCGGGACAGGAAAACGGCGATGAGAATCTTGAAGATGCACCGCTGCACGCTGATGACCGCGATGATGCCTAAGACCGCGTGCGAAGTGTCCCAGAGCTCAAGGAACCACTAAAATTGCGTCAGTCACCATTACAGCAGGACTATGCTTTGCTCACCAGGAACTCGAAAAACGCAACCATGCCGACGACCGCGCCAAAGTGCGCAATGGCGGCCATAGTGGCGCCGAACTGGTTCGTCCACGAGTTCAACTAATCAAACGATCAGCACAATGGCCGAACCGTGGTTTGTATACTCACGCAAGGACCCAGGAAGACTGAGATGAGGAACAGCATGATAAGGAACGCCATATTCCACACGATCGGACCAAGGGCGATGATAGCAATTCGCAGCAGTCCCGGTTGGACCTTTCCGTCCACGGCGAAAGACTTCACGAAGAGGTAGCAGATGACGAATAAGGCTGCAAGGCAGACGGGACCGAAGATCTCGCCAATCACAATGGCCTTCCAGGGGGCCCTCGGTACGTCGCTCGAGAGCTGCGCGAGTCAGCGGGATCTTCCGGTAGACTTCGCAGTAACTCACCTTCTCCGACGGCAGACCCAGCCTCTTCCGCTTGAAACCCGTGATCCTCGTCCTCGACAACCGGCAGTACCCGACCCAAGAGTTGGCGTGGGTCCTGGAATTCCCCCTCGACATCCACCGCAAGAACTCGCGGTAATCGATGATGAAGTCAGAGTAGGAGAATTGATGCGGGTTGAAGAGGAAGGGCGCGATGCAGAGACCAACGACGGTGATCCAGAAGTAGATGAGATGAGGGACCCAGACGCTCATCGTGATGTAGAGTAGCAGGACGAGGGTTCGCATGCCGAGGTAGATCGAAGGGCCGGCGAATCGGGAGCTGCGATCGTCAGCATGAGCGGAGAAGCATGGTAAAGGCAAGCTCACTATAAGATACTGAAGGAGATACGCGTGGTTGCAAATCCTCGACCCGTCGCAATATACCTCGCACCGCCAAACGTCAAGTTGTTCAAGATCGAGTGCATGTAGATCTGCGTCGAGAACACCTCGAAGACGGGAGAAAGCGATAGGAAATGTCTGGCCAAGCGAAGAATTGCTCGTCCGGTTCCGCGTTCCGTGAGTTCTGCAAATCGTCAGCATAATCCCAAGGAGTAGAGCGAGGAGACGGCTCACCCTGCACGAACAGAGGTACAAAGGCGATCCAGAACACGATAAAAATGGAGATGATACATCGCTTGATCCACTGGAACACTGGCTGGAGGTTGTAGCATCCAGATTGACCGGGTAGAATATCGCCGGCATCGTTGTACTTGCAGACCTGAAGCTGCTTGTTGAGGGTACCGAGGAAGACGAGGGCGAGCATGAACACCTGTACCGACATCATGACGAGCTGCGAGGCGTCAGTTCGAGCAAACTCCAAGATCGAGAATACTCACAATGTTATTGATGTGGAAGCCTGGGTGACCATAGTAGAACGTCAAGAACCGATCCACAGGCAATTGCGTGCCGAGATAGTAGTATTCCCGACTGAGCATCTGCTCTCCCATACCGGTACCGATCTTGGTCTGGAAGTTGAGAATCGTGCCGAAACCGAGATCACGTCCCTTTCCACATTGATAGTACTCCGAGTGCTTGATCCGACCGCCGCGACCGAATGCCATCATACCCGCGTAGATGTCCTCGTTGAGATGCAGACCCTTTTGCGCTTTCGAGACACCACCTCGAGTGTTCATGTAAATGGCGTTCAGGAAATCAGGCTAGTCAACTCAGCGGGATATCAACGGAGTGGAGAAAAGACGTGCGTGACCGTAGTGTAGCTTTCCACCAATGAAGGACAGAGACCTAGCCGCAAGGGTCCCGAACGTCTGTTCCTTCCCAGCAGCAATATCTCCAAGGATACCGATGTTTTCCGAGAAGATATACTCCCTCGCACCAAGAATCGCGACAGGGTACCTCTTGAAGTCGGCATGACCGTTCTGAGCATATGGCGATTGATTGGACACGCGGAACTCCTCAAACTCGCCAAGAACATTGCGGATCTTGAGACATTCTTCCAGATAGTTGTCCTGGTTCGCGTCGATGAGTTGGAGGTACTCGCCGCGGTAGAAGACGATTGCGTGGTTCTGATTGTCTGATTTGCCGTCCCCAAGAATGGGATTACCGGGGAGCTCGATCCTAAACTTGGGTCGACGACGACCGTTTGGCAGGATCTCAGAGTGACCATCGACCAAGGCGGAGAAGATGCGAGTTTCACCACCATCTTTGCGGGCGGGCTCTTCGTCGAGGTAGGCGATCTGTAAATCGGGATACGCGCGAAGAAGGAACTCTGCGTTCTCATGCTCCTCCTTGTTGAACTTGGAGTAGCGCTGCATGGAGACAACGAACTTGAATTTGCGACGAGCCATGCGCTCGAGCTCGCGTTCGAGCTGGTCGGTGTTTCCGCCAAAGAGCTGAACGACCTCGGGGTTCTCCACGCGGTAGAGAAGCTTGATCGCCTTGGAGTAATTCATGAAGCCAGAAACCGTGCGGTAGAGTGTCTGAGCACGGAGCGAAGCCCAGATTCGGGTTCGCAGGGTATATTCGGGCGCAGCAGATTTAAACCCGACGGTGTAGAAGGGGATATCATCGGCACGCTTGGCTTCGGCCTTCTCGTCCGCGGTGAAAGGGTTGCCACTGCTGTTGAACATGTTCGACTCTTCCGCCAGGATCTTGGTGTCTCGCACGAAGTTATCCCACTCGATCGGGTGAAGCTGCTTGAGGTATTCGAGGAGGGTGACACGGGTGTTCTGATCCTCCTCGCGAATGATCTCGCGGAGAGAGAGCAGGATCTTCTCGGAGTAGTGCGGGACAAGGACAGTGAAGGTCGGCATGGCATCGACGGGGATCGGCTCGGGAATGGCAGTGGTGAGGGACTGAGCAAAGAAGGAGATTCGTCGTTCTGCCTCGGATCCCTTTGGGAAGAACTCGGTCTTGAGCCCTTTGTCGCCTTGCGAGATGAAAAATGCCGGAGCTCGCAGGGTTCGCTTGCCGGGTTGGTCGGACTGGACCTGGTGGTAAAGAAGCTTCTGGACATGCTCAATCGAAAGGAGATGCTCGCGGTACATCGAAATGATAACAGCGTTCCATACTTGCGAGACGAGAACCTGTCGGATATCAGCTTGAGCCTAATGAGGCGAAGAATCTCCGCACCTTTGGCTTGTACTTGACCTCCATGTCCGCCGTTGCCAGGATCTTCGCGTAGATCCTCTTCGGCAATCTCGCGAAGATGTCCTTCCACGGCGTCCAAATGCTCATACCAAGGGAGAATGACCTAGCGATACTGAAGATTGTATTCCAGATGACGTACCACAGGAAGGTATCAAGGAAGAAGAGCGTAAGGTCCATGCAGAACATCACCGCGAGGGCGAAGGCTGGCTGATTGGTGCATAGTCCCCTTCCGAGGTACTTGTCGGTACAGTTCTGAACCTTCATCCCGGTCATGACTCTGATCGGGTCGCGGAAGGACAAGGTGAGGAAGAAGTACGACTCTGTGAGCTTACAGCCGAAAATGAGAAACCAGAGCAGGAAGGATGCCGCGCGGTTCGGCCTGGCCAAGACGGGATAGGACGCGGTGAATGTTTGATTAGCGAGGTATTTCCTGCTTTTGCCAGCGACGCGATCGCCAAACATCCGACCAGATGGGAGGGTTGCAAAGGCAATAGTCGCACAGACCGAGCAGGCGAATTGGACCACACCAAGAATGAGCGAGACCTGGCCGGATTGGTTCCACAAGGCGATATAAACTGAGGGTCCACCGGTGATTGCGAGGATGACGAGAAGGAAGATGAGCCGGCGGGTGAGATGAGATGTGTTGTTCCAGGTGGTAGGGATGTAGCTGAACTCGGCAATGGTGGCGGCGATCATGATGAGCGTCGAGACGCTTCCGCCGAGAGCCGTGATTGACCATGCCATGGGTGTTGTAGCGTTCGTCGAACCTCTAACGGCGTAGATTCCGGGCGCGTTGTAGGCACTGGCAGAGACGCAGAGTCAGCGGGGTCATGACCCGTGAAAAAGTGGTACTCACGTGTAGTACCAGAAGACAGAAATGTGTAGAACCCAGATCCGGTTGAAGTTGACGAGCAGGTGGAAGAAGGATCGTTTCTCGAGGTAGGTCTTGAAGAATACCTTGGGCCAGTCGATCCGGTCAAACTTCATGAACCGCTGAGCTGGGGGAATGTCGACGAGCCGGGTCTGCATTTGTCAGCGCACAGTTTCCTGGAATCTGTGTGAACCCACCTTGTCGGTCAAGACGATCCTGCTTATACCCTCAGGGTACCAGAAGAGCTGATTGACATCGTCGTAACCGATGATCTGATCGTGATCCCTCTCCCTCCTCAGGAACTTGCCGTCAACCACTTCGTACCCCTGGTCCCGAAGGAACTTGTACAGCGGCTTAACCACTGCCCGGAGGTACAGCCCTTCCGGAACCGCATCGACGCGGTTCTGGCACTCTGGTGATCGGTAGTAGTCGTCGGCGCACTTGAAGATGAAGCATAGACATTCGGGGACGAATCGGACTTGCGCAGCTTCACCCCAACAGAGAAGGTACAGGGCGACCTGCCTGAGCCGATCGTACTGGCTCATGTTGTTCATGGCAGCCCTCCATCGACTTGTTGCCGATTCGAGCGACTTCTCCTGCGCGGTAGCTGGCGCGATCTTGCCTTTCAAACCCTTACCCCGACGCGCGACTGAGCGGACACGGGAAAGACCGGGGTTCTGAACGGCACCGATCGCGTCGTCGAGGTCGAGCTGAGCGGCAAAGTACCATTTACGGTAGTTGGCGTGCTCGCCGCCGATGTAGTCGGCATGGAGGGTGAGGAGGGCTTGATTCGGGGACATGCGAGAAGAGCGGGAGTCGAGCTGGATCATAAGGAAGTCGTATACGTTACGGGAGGAGTCTGAGAGGTGTCAGCGGAGCATCAGCGGAGCATCAGCGGCCCAAGGTGGAGATTCACCCTTCTGGAAGCCGAACTTGTTGGCGAGATCGATCAACACATCCTCGATCTCCTCCTTGGAAAGCGGGATATTCGCGTCAACCGTCCAAGCCGGCTGCGAGAGCATCAGCCTCGTACTAGACCGCATGATTAGAAACGTTCATATGGTTCACGCGGACGATGGCCATCCTTGCTTCCCTCTGTGAACGTCGGAGTCGAAGCTCGTGAAGGGAGGTATGGCTGTTGGCCATGATAGTCCGACGATCCGCCGTGTTTTGGATCCACGTCTGCAACCATGAACAATGCTTCGATATCCGTTTTGAGGGTACTCACTATCCTGACTCCAACCACTCTCACTCGCCCAAGTCTCCCGTCCCATACCACCACCCTCATACCGCCCTCCCATCTCAGGCTCATTATCGTAATACGGCGCATACTGTCCACCCGCACCTGGAGGAGCTACACCGGCACCCCCTGCACCCGGGTTTGGCGCACCGGGCGGAGCATAGGGGTTGGCATATTGTTGGTCTGTATAGGGGAGTTGTTGGACGGAGGGGTTGGAAGGGTTGAAAGGATCGCCAGAGGAGCCGGAGGAGTAGGACGAGGCTTGGTGTTTCGGGGCAGGCGGGGGGTGGGGGTATGACATGGTGCTGGGTCGAGTCAGCGAGGAGTCATCATATGGGGAAAAGAGGAAACGGGGAAAGGTGTAGTGGGATTAACAGGTGGCAAGACAAGAAAGGTGGTAAGGAGGCGGTGCGGCAAAGGATGCGGAATGATATGACCGGGACGGATGCCCGGACATCTGCACCACCCGCGCACTGACCGTCGATGGGGGAACCAGTTCACATGTTCCGGAGGGAACGCCTTGAAACCTGTGAATGAAGGCGAATGACCGCGAAAGAACGGGACGCCAGGTAAAACAGGGAAGGATGTGATCGATCAACACGAGGATGGCTCGATGATAGATTCGAGGCCGGTCAACATTCCCCACATACGCCTTGCGGATGGTCTCGCAAGGTCTTCTCCGGTCGCCAGACTACTCAACTCACCTCGAACGAGACCTCTATCCTACGCGGTACCACTTGCTTTCCGGAAAGCCAACTTGTTTTGCCTCCTTCGCTGCGCAGTCGACGCTCTCGTAGTCAAAGCTCGCAACAGGTTTGCGCGTCTTTTTCAAGCGGACCGCGATAGGCGAGGAAGAAGGAGGAATGGGAGAAGGTATCGAGATGAGAGATGAGATAGAGGAGATGAAACGCGGTTTTGCGGTGCAAGAACTTTGGGTGTAAAGAGTGGACGGGAACAGCGTAGCGTGAAAAGGCTGTTCAGAGGACCCTGAATCAAAGGTGAGGCGAATCCAAGCGCGTCTCACAACAGCGCTCGATTGCTCTTGTCACATCTCTCGTCACTTTGACTTGCATGCCCACTTTGATGTTCACCCTCTTCCGCAATGTCTCCTCAGTTCCGTATGCATGCATGTCTTTCGAGGCTCCATATTGAGGAGTTCTCGAAAGGAGCCTGATTGATCGGTGTTTGGGGTGGCCTCCACGTGAGGATCCCGTCATTGCTGTGCAACCCGGCGTTTGATATTTCCAAACAACGGTTTCTGCATGTGGCGGCCGAATACTTCCGGTTTCCGGGGCTGCAACAGCAGTCGCCTGATTTGAATCTGAAGATCTTGTATATTCCGTTTCGACCGATATCTGCTTCCCGGAGCGCATGAACGTCGGGAGATGGCTCTTGTAGCTTCGCTGACGGCTTGGGACGTTCCTTCGACGTCGGCTGCCGGTGCTAGGCGGTATGAGGCGCTAGCAAAGGTTTGTCTTCGCTACTGTGACCTTCACGGCTGAGCTTGTCCAGGCGACGAGTATTGCACGAGCATACCTTCAACCGAGAGATATTGGAGGCTCTCATGGTGCTAGCAAGCCTTGTAAGTCCCACTTTTTAGCCTTTGGACATGACCTAAAAATGAGGGTGTTCCAGTCGAGACGCCCGAAATCGTCGCCGCATTCCGACTCCTCCTAGATGATGGACGGGGTCCGGAGCTGTACCAAGACTTCCTAGGTGTGTCCCGCCTCGGAGAGCTTCGCAGCTCCAGCTTACTGATGATGTCTCGACAGGAATGGTGGAAGCGAGATTCCATCTCGTCAAGCGAGATGTCCAGCGCTTCATGAATAGTTTACAGGTGGAGTATCTACTTACAGCTTTGGCTATGGCTAAACCTCACAGGAAACTTCCGCAGTCTCTGTCGTCCCACAGACCGACCATATCATGGTGGAGATGCTAGATCATATCGCCCTGTGGCAGCGAATCTGGGGCATCCCCCTCCGAGCTTTCAACGAGTATATCACTTCTAAACCCCATTTGCCTGTCTGACAAAGAACAGCACCAAGCTCATCGGTACCTTCACCTCGACCTTCCACGCCCACCTCCATTCCACCCTCCCAGCCGTCTTTCCTAACCACCTCCAGTCCTTCCTTACCTCCTCGCTATCCACCCTCCCATCCCACCTCCTCGATCCGCCTCCACAGCACCACCTCCTCTCATACGTCCCGATCAATCTCCAACGCGTGCCGCCACCCTCGCCACATTTCTCGAGATTAGGATTCCTACCACGATACTCGGCGATCCTGAGCAAAGTGGCGTACGACGAGATCGAGAGGATTGCGCGGAAGGAGGCCGGGAAGGGCTGGGAGGCGCGCAGGTTGACCAGGGCGAGGCAGAGGGTCGGGGATGGGGTGGCGAATTGGTTGTCTGGGATGTTTGACGGTACGTGCTGGCCGAGGGCAATACATCTAATGCATGAGCAGGGAACGAGCCGGCGCAGGCTGCGCTGAGACCGATGTTTTCGAGGTTCGACTATTACTTGTGCAAGTGCTTCTTCGAGATCAGGTGGGTCTGCGCTGGATCTTGTTGCGCAGTCGTTGATCTCGTCCGCAGGACGGAGGAGCTCTTTGACATCATCGTTGACTTCCCTGATTCTATGGCGGCTTTGGAGGACCTGAAGGTGGATGTCTCAAAACTGCTAAAACTGCGATGAAGTGATTGCTGATTTGGCCAAGGAGTGCCTTTTCAAGGTCGATCAGCGCTCTAACCTCGTGGACAGGCTAAAGGCGTCGTAAGCATATGGCTCCCGTGAACCGCAGTCTACTCAAGTGTCCATCAGCAATGTCAGACGCCTTCTTCATCCGGGCGCCGAGACCAAAGACGTCATCACCCAATACATCTCCACCATCCGTTGTCTCCGCATCCTCGATCCTCCCGGTGTCCTCCTGCACAAAGTTGCCGATCCTATCCGGCGCCACCTTCGAGATCGCACAGATACAATCAGGTGCATCGTTGCCGCACTAGTCGAAGGGGAGGAGCTGCAGGATGAGAATGAGTCGAGCGAGGGTTTGATCTCGCAGAGCAATGATGATGCCATCGAGAGTTTCTTGGATCCGAAGTGGGAGCCAGAGCCTGTCGACGCTGCCCCGGGTAGGCATTCACCTCTATGTAAACGTCGAGAGCTGATGGATGATCAGAGTTCCGGTCGGGGAAAGCGAGCGATATCATCAGTACCCTCGTCAGTATATACGAGACCCGCGAGGTCATCATCAAGGAGCTCCAAGTCCTGCTCGCTACGCGCTTGCTGGCAGTCAAGGACTACGATGCCGTTCGCGAGGTGAGGAGAAGAGCGATTACGGGTATCCCCTGTATTGACGCTTCGGCAGATTCGGACCATCGAGCTACTCAAGATACGATTCGGCGAGACCGTATTGCAGGTGTGCGACGTCATGCTGAAGGACATGGCGGACTCCAAGCGGATTGACGATCATGTACACGGCGACATCCAGGTGAGAGCGGTACCTCTGCCTGATAATGCGAACAGTTGACAAGCACTTCAGTCTGCTGTTCATCCGCTCGTTATCTCGCGAATGTTTTGGCCAAACATTCAGCCTTCATGCCTTACTTTACCACCGAAGCTACAAGGGTAAGGGCATTGGCATTGGGCAACTCGATGCTGATAAACTGCAGCGCTCAGCGGGACTACGAGTCCGCGTTTCACCGCTTCAAGCCGGACAAACATCTGCGTTGGTTGCAGCACATCGGAACAGCTACAGTCAACCTGGAACTCTCCGACCGTACCGTCGAAGCGGAGGCAACCCCGCTTCAAGCATCCATCGCCGAGCTCTTCGAGGCTAGTGCCAGGTGGACGGTCACGGATCTCTGCGACAAGTTGTGCATGTCAGATCAAGCGCAGATACGTAACGCATTAGCCTTCTGGGCGGGCTTAGGGGTATTCAAGGAGGATGTTGTCAGGGGCGATTGGCGATTATTGGAGAATGCGGAGGAGGGCGAGGCTGGTGCACCGAGTGGGCTCGCTTCTTCGGTCTGTAGCTGGCGCTGATAGTCATGGCCCCCGCAGCATTCGTGGAAGAGGCTCCGGCGATCGAGAGTGTAGACGGGCATAAAGCGAAGCAGGTCCGGGTCCACTGGCAGGTACGTGTCCTTAGATGATCTGTCTTCGTCTAGCTCATGCGAGACGTCCAGTTTATCAAAAGCATCCTCACCAATCTCGGCCCGCAGACACTCGACCAGATTCAACGGATGTTGGGATTTGCCGACGGATATGACCAGTCTCAAGACGAGCTGGAAGTGTACCTGGCCGCTGCGCGGAAGGAAGGAATGGTCAATCAGAAGGGGGATGGTAGATGGGTATTGTTGGACGGATGAGACCGGTAAGCGGTCGGTCAAGATCAGATCTGAAATATCAGGTCTGAACACTCTATGCATGTCTCAGTCGAAGACTTTCGGCCCGAGACCCCGCCCGGAGTCATACTGATGCTGACCAGCCAGGTCTGATGTCCGCGTATCTTCGGTATCCATCACTGATATGAGCGCGAGTTTGACGATGATGCTTTCTCCCTCATCTGCTTCGTCAGCTACTCCATGTCTCTCCCTCTCTTCTCTGTTCTGCGCACTGCTCGTATCCCGTTCAGAATTTCCTACTCGCCGGTTGAGACCTCTCACATTCCTACAGTCTGTTCCAACCAATACCGCCACAATGCGCATCCCAACCTCCCCCTACTCTTCACCCTCGCCCTCTCATCCTCGACACTCGCCTACCCTAACCCGAAAGAAAGGGTCGACTCGCCCAATCCGAACCATGAGAAATCGCTGGTCCTCGGTGGAGGCGGTGGGGACGAAGGAGGGTCATGGGGTATCCGGCCTGACCGTATGCCAGGGAAGCTCGGTGGTCGATGGAGTGAGTTTCCCTCCCTGTTCTTCAAACCATTGAAATCCTGCATTCATTGAAATCTTGCATGATAAAATGCAGGATTTCAATGAAATGGCAATAGGCAACTGCCGACTCCGCCATCGATCGTGACGACCAACTCGGTCGGGATGTCCGGTACGACTGGCGGGCTGGCCAATGGCGCCTCTGGACTACTCAGTCCGCTTACCGGCGCAGCTGGATCAGCGGGTGCAGGTCTACTCAGCCCCGTCGCTGGCACCGTCGGGGCTGCTGGCGGCTTGCTTGGCCCGATCGCAGGCGGGGTCGGGACCGCGAGCGGTCTCCTTAGCCCCGTCACTGGCGCCGTCGGAGCTGCAAGCGGCCTGCTTGATTCCATGGCTGGATCGCTCGGCGGCGCCACAGGTCTGCTCAACCCAGTGACGAGCACCGTCGGCGGTATAACCGGAATCCTAAACCCCACTATTGGCAGCGTGGTCGAACTACTCAACCCCGTAAACGGACTGCTCGGATCGACCAGTTCGAACCCCGCTACCGGTGGTCCGCTGTCGGGCCTACTCGGCGGTCTAGGTGACGGCGCAGCGAGTAATGTAGTCAACAATATCCCCCTCGCCGCCCCACTCGGATTGAGCAACCTCCAGTCGAATTCGGCGGCGATCGGGCTTGTGAGTCTGCGCCGGTCTGCGGTCTCAGCTCGGCAGCGTGAGCTCTGGACTAGGATCTCAGCTCGGCGGCGTTGCCACTGGTGCTCAAGCCTCTCTGGGCGGAGTCGCCAATCTCGGTAATCTCCAACAAGGCGCTCTCAGCGGGGTGGCACGATACGTCCAGATCGGCGGTCAGCTCGTCCCGCTCAATGCTGCGGGGCAGATCATCGGTCTTTCCGAGTCGCCCTTGAACGCGCAGGGTACTGTGAACACTCTCGAGCAAAGCGGGGCTGGAGTGTCCGGTGCATACGAACCGATCATCAACTACCTCCAGTCCGACAATCCAGACAGCATGGAACCATCAGCAGCTCGGTCAAACGGCGACGTCAACGACGACGCGATGGGCCTCGTCGCGCAGGCTATGTCGGGTGGCGAGCACGGGTCGGATTCGGGCGAGTACGACGGGGCGAGCTGGAACAAGGTTGGGTTGGGAGATGGAGAATCACAGACTCGCGACGGCTACGATGGGGTCGAGCTCTATTTCAGGCTTGGCCACGACGTCAATGGGTCCGTGAGCGACTGCTAGCTCGACGAGCGCTTGGAGTACGGCGACGACGAGGATGTCAGGAGCAAACGCGGAGGATTGGAGTGGGTGGGGGAGCGCAACGGCTAGCGCGACGAGCTCGACCACGATGGATGGGATGACAACAACATCAGCTATGGCCGCGTTCTTACGCGATCGAAGCCGGATAAACTCCACGGGACCTCCGAAGCGGGACCTTTTAGGCACACGGTTCCCAATTTCCGGTAAAGTTTAGCGGGCGTGTTCTCACGCGTCGGTCCAACCCCTACCCATCCACCCACTTTCTCCTATCACCTCCATCCAACTGCACCACCATGCGAGTGACATTCCCCAATCCGCTAGGCCCACCTATAACACTCGACACTTCGCACCTCTCCCCCCTCCCTCTCCCAGTCCGTCTAGCATCCCTCCACCGCCGCGGCCTGGTCCGGATCATCGTCGTCATTATCGTACTACTCGCCATACTCGGAGTGAGACCGAGTCCGCCTTTCCCGATTGGATATGGGGCGGAGTGGAAGAGTGAGAGGAATTTGCCGTGGCTGAGTAGAGGGGCGACGTTCCCAGAGGGGAGGGAGGGGAGGTATCTCAAGTAAGTCCGGTTGAGCTGGGGGAATGATGGGAAAGATGGAAGATGGAGCTGATGGGTGGGTAGGTTTGACGTTCCCAAGGGGACTGGTGAGTCTGCTAGCGGAATGGGTTTCGGTGGGACTGATGGTGGGATGAAGGGTTCAATCATCAGGTGAGTTCGACCAACGCATTTGAAGACGGGAGTTGGCTGACTTGGGATGCAGTTGCAACGAGTCCTGTCAGCCATCTGAAATAGACCTTGGACGTGCTGACCGGTCGAAGACTGCATCATCACCTCGCCGTCCTCGGCAACCGATCCCTCGCTTACGAGCCTATCGTACAGGACGATATCGTCGGCTTCGCCCCTCATGTTGGAGTTTGATGAGCTCACGCGACCTGAATAGACACTACCCTTCCGACTCTCCCGCTGGCCATGGCGAGCTGCACGGATACCGCTCTCGGTGTTTATCTCGACGGTCATCTCGGGCTTTGAGGCTTTTCATTCGACGCCAAGGGCGGTACCGTGGGTTCCCCTTCCTCCCACTTCCCTCCTCCTCTACTGCCTCTTACTATTCTCTCTCCCGCACATGCTCTTACATCCGCATCCCATCCTCCCAATCCTCACCGTCCCCTACTACCCTACCCTACCCAATCCCTCTTCTCCACCTCTCACCGCTCATACGCACTGTCACCGCTCCCTTTCCCCTCTCCAAGGGGTTTCACCAACCTCCAAAGCCCTCTCCGACTGGATCGTACATATGCCAGCAGTTCTGACATCTCGCAGGGCATCCTACTACTCCCGAGTATGCCCTAGTTACAAGCAGCGTGTCTTCTCGCTCAAGAGCGGGGATAACCCTGCCGGCGAGCTGGAGCTGCTCCCCGGTGGACAAGCGCGGATACATCAGATGCAGGTTCTGTTGGCGGCTAGCGACGTGGGGTGTATCCGGATAGACGGAGAGGTCTTTGACGACGTGTGAGTCGGCAGGCGGAAGGAGAGAGGGCGGACAAGCTGAGGCTGCCTAGGTTTTTCGACTCTCGCGCTCCGGTGGAGCTGTACGATTCTTTCGCTCATTCGCCTGTTCTCAAGCACTTCACTTTCTCACCGACTGTCCTCGGCATACTCAACCGGATCGTACCCGAGATCGCGCCAGATAGCGGGATATACGACCTTGCAGCCACCGCTCGAGCGACGAGCGACGTGTCGTACCGAACTAGCATGTGGAGGCATGTCCTCGCACTTCATTTGCCTCGCGGAGCGGACTGGGAAGCAGTATGCGAGGAGAAGGGGATGCGTTCTGCGTGAGTTCAGCCCTCCGAGCGAGACTCTGACTTCAGCCCATTCGTATCGTTCAACAAACTACCGTCGCTGCCTGGGAACGAGAACGTCCCCCCTCCATCCGAGATGGTAGAAGCCACGCGTATGGGACTCTATCGAGCAAAATGCCTCCCTTCCACACTCGACATAATCGCCCGAGCCCGACGGATGCGGAAGAATCACCCCTTGTTGCGAGTTGTGTACATCTTGACGGACGCGGATGAGAGTTGGACAGACGAGATTCGGATGTGGTTGTCTAGCGAGGGTTGGGATAAGGTATGGGTAGGATCGACGGACGTTTATCCGGATTGGGAGGATCAGGAGGTGGGCGTGGCGGTGGATATGGAGGTGGCTAGGCGCGCAGGCGTCTTTGTGGGCAACGGGGTAAGTGATGCGGTGATGATCGTGGAATGGGAAGCTGATGGGTTGACCGGTAGTTTTCCACGACGAGCTCGAATGTCGTCCTGCTGAGATCGAGGGACGGCATACATCCGGATCTGACGCAGTTTTGGTGATCATGCATTTCGGATCTTCTGGGGGCTCATAGCGGGGTTACTGACAGTTGACCAACCGCCCATTTTCGTACATCAGTGCAAGTTCGCCAGTAAAGTCTTCAAAGCTCGTTTCCCGATACTGAGAACGACTCGACCCCTTGACGAAGACCATGAGCACGGCCGAGTGGGTCATGCGCGATCAAGGCCTCGCGGTCGACCTTGGTCGTATATACCTCGTTCGGTTTGTTGGCGATTGAAGCTGAAGTTCCAATTTCCAACAAGCCCGTTGACGCATTGGTCGACACCACCGTATCTCACCATCTGCGCGAGTCTATTCACAAGCGCAGGCCCTTCACGCGAGAGGGGTTTACGGACGTCTCTCCGCTTTCTCACTGACGTGACCGGCATAGCGAAGGTGTTTAGGCACTTCCTTCCGAAGTCGAAGTCGACTTACGTGATAGAAGCGTGTTCTGACGAGAGACCTGGTGCCACATGCATGATCTGCTTCCGGGCATCATCACATCGCGCAACTGACGTCTCCACCTGATTATACTCAAGTGTCAGGATCCCCCTGAATCTGGGGCGATATCCGAAAAAGGACAGAGCTGACGCTGCCTTGAACAGACGGAGAGCAAAACAACGCCAGTTCAAGGTCTCAAGGGGCATAGCACAATTGAGCTGCTCCCCCCTGTTGTTTCTCAGAGCAATGGATGCACAGCATCGTCAATTTCCTTTGTGATGGATAATCCTCTGCTCCTCAAAGGATTCTCCTACTTAGAAGGTGCAAACGAGTCAGCCACCTTGTCATGATTGAGATAGCAGAGACAAACAGGGACTCTGTCACGGTGCTACGTCGACCCGCAAATAGGCCCGACGCTCAGCTCCTAGAATCGGCGACGGTCGTCTGAGCTTCGGCAAAGTTGGACTACCGAGGTCGAACTTGGCTGGAATAACTCGAGGACACGCGTGGGTGTAGCCGAGTTAAGTGCCGGTCGAGTAGCGTGGGCTAGAGATGCAGAGGCTATGAGTAGGCTAGGTAAGTATAGTGACTTTTTACTTTAATCTCGAATCGCTGGTTCTCCCCGACTCTCAAGTCCATCCCTTTTATACATCGTCTTCCAGGCCTATCTTCGGTCCTTCTCGTTTCGAGTTCAATGGTGTTTCGTCGTCGGCGAGGGGAAGCGTAGCGAGGACAATAGAGGCGAGCAGAGATAATAGGCGTTTGAATACTGACAGTGATAGCCTCGTTTCGTAGTACAATGAACAAGGTTGCACCCCGTTTCAGAGTATAATGCCGGAGATAAGCACTGGTTGCTTATTGTCGGCGATGTTCGTCGATATTATCCGAGCTTCAATTCACGATCGTGACAGACTCCTCTTGTCAACAGAGGAATTTTACGTCTGTTCTCATGTGATGAGAACCTGGGCAAAACACTTGTGGGGAAGTTCATGTCAAGAGAGAATCACTGCGTGGTTATCTCTGCACAGCTGAGAATGTCTTAGATCCGTGTCTGTTCACCTGAGACATGGCATGAATCATGGTTCACCTGCCTACTGTTCACATGTCTCGTCCATAGCGTTATATTAACCCCTCCTTCTGAGGGGTTGTGGATCCTTTCTCCAAGGATCAGACTCATCATAAGTACTTCGCCCAAGACCTACTCTGTCATGAACCAACACGACCGACATACCCAACATGCATTGTGGCACAGCCACATGCATGGTTTGCCTCTGGAGAAAGAAATCAGTCTCGTACCTTTGTTCCTGCCAACCTTCTTTCGTAAAACTCTCCTTGCCATCATCCGGATTGGGAAATTCCTGTCGCTTATTCAGCACAGGGATTGAGGCGTTATTCTGATTGGTCAGAAAACCCCTCAAAAAAGCTTGCCAGGTATATAAGTGTCAGGGTGCTACGCCGACCAGTGATAAGGCCCGACGTCCGACTCCTACGACTGGCGATCGTGGCCGAAGGTGGCGATTGATAGGCAAAGAGGGTCCAGCGTCAAAGGTACTGTCGGGGACGTATGAGAACGTAGCCGAAGTAGGCACTGGTCGGGTAGCGCTATCGA
>JAABUK010005135.1_pt1 | contig 20702 bp, 20 predicted proteins | sample 5559141 | NCBI WGS metagenome assembly JAABUK01 (sample SAMN10711869, study PRJNA513367) | rock metagenome | isolation source: Antarctica rocks | place: Antarctica: Victoria Land, Pudding Butte nord | collected 2016-01-03
AGCAACTCGTCTCGGCTACTTTGATCCACTGGCCTCAGCCTCCATCCACCGAGACCCTGATATCGCCAGTCTTGTGAGATGGCTAGCTTAACCGGTCAAGCATCCGATTTCAAACTAGGGCACTACCATTAAACGGCTTCGTTTGACAGAACAAATGCTCGCAAAAACAACGGCTAGAGCAGGTTTGGCGCGGCTGCCCGCGCCAAACCTGCTCTAGCTGGCTGCCATACAGAACACCCGATTGGACAAATCAACCATGCCCCCTGGTTGGGGGCCGGTGCGGCCAGCCCTGGGAAGCAGGGATGCGCCGGGTGCGGCTGGACCTGCTACGGCGCCCGGCCCACCGTGCATTCGATTTGCCCATGCGGCTCGTCGGTGGCGACGAAGACCATGTTGTCCCCAGACAGGCCGAACCGGTCGAGGTTGAACGGGATGTAGTGCTTGTTGGGACAGGCCATGCTGACCGTCGCCAGCTCCGGCACCGCCGCCAGCGCCGCCTCCCCCATGCGATAGAGGCTGTCCTGCACGCCGTGGCTGTACGTGGTGCCGAACACCTCCAGCATGGTGGACAGGATGCGGGCGTTGGTGGCGGGGTAGCCGGCCGGGGGGGACCGCCAGGTCCAGGCCGCGTCCATCGCAGTCGCCGCGATGCGGTCCCGGGTTTCCGGCAGGGTGGTGTATTCGTCCATGACGTAGCCGACCCAGCCGGACTCCGTGGACTTCATGAAGGTGTAGCCGGCGATCCCCGACACGACCTCCACCCCGCCGTCCCGTCCGGCGGTCAGTGCCACGGTGGGCTTACCGTTGGCGTCCAGGGTGAAGGTATGGGGATGCTCCACCCCGCCCACGGTGGCACGGGTCCACTTCGTTTCGGTAGTGCGGACTGTCGCGCGCTCCACCTGGGGGTAGCGGTCCAGGAACCGGGCCGCGAGCTTGCCGGCATACTCCTCCGCGCAGGCGCCGATGTTCTCCCGCGCGACGATGTAGGCGATGTTCTTGATGGTGTCCGTCGCCACCACCGCCGCGTTGCCGCCCGCAGTGTAGGCGGCGGCGAACCCGCCCTCCAGCATTGCCTGCACCGTCAGCTCCCGGACTTCGTGCCGGTCGCTGCTGCGGTCCACGCGCATCACGCGGACCCGGCCCTTGCCGTAGGAGTTGCTGATGAGAGGCATCGGACGCTCCCGTTTAGATATGGCCCGTTTAGATATGGCCCGTTTAGATGTGGCCGGAGGCAACGGCGGGCGCCTCGGCGCCCGACGGAGCGGCGCCGTTGAAGAAGGCGTTCAGCGCCACCGCGGCAATGGTGGCCAGAAGGATGCCGCTGTCCAGCAGCGTCCGCAGCATCTCCGGCGCAGCACGGAACAGGGTCGGCGCCACCAGCGGGATCATGCCGCATCCGATCGACACCGCGACGATGATCGGATTGCCGCGCGCCTCGAAATCCACGGTGGAAAGGATGCGTATGCCGGTCGCCGCCACCATGCCGAACATCACGATCCCCGCGCCGCCCAGCACGCTCTGCGGGATGGACGCCGCGACGAAGGCGACCTTGGGCAGCAGTCCCAGCAGCATCATGATGACCCCGCCCGCCACGCACACCATCGGGCTGGTGACGCCGGTGACGCCCACCAGCCCGACGTTCTGCGAGAACGAGGTGTAGGGGAAGGTGTTGAACACGCCGCCGATCACCGTGCCCAGGCCGTCCGCGCGCAGCCCGCGCGCCAGCTCCCGCGGGCCGACGCGCACCCCGGTCATGGCGCCCAAGGCGAGGAACATGCCCGTGCTCTCGATCATCACGACGACCATCACCAGGCACATGGACAGGCAGGCCACCAGGTCGAAGGTTGGGGCGCCGAACTGGAACGGATAGATCGCCGCCACCGAGGGCTGCGCCTCCAGCCCGGCAAAGTCGCCCCAGCCCAGCGCCAGCGTCACGGCATAGCCGACGGCGATCCCGGCCAGCACCGCCGTGTTGCGCACGAAGCCGGTGCCGTATCGCAGCAGGCCCAGGATGACCGCCAGCACCAGCGCCGCCACCGCCAGGTTGCCCGGCGCGCCGAAGTCCGCAGCCGCCGGCCGTCCGCCGCCGATCCAGTTGATGCCGATCCGCATCAGCGTGATCCCGATCACCGTGATGATGGACCCGGTCACGACCGAGGGGAAGAACCGCAGCAGCCTGCTGATGAACGGCGCCGCGACCAAGCCGAACACCCCCGCCGCGATCACCGACCCGAAGATGGCCGACAGGCCGAGCGCCGGGTTGCCGGCCATGGCGAGCATCGGCGCGACGGAGGCGAAGGTGACGCCCATCATCACCGGCAGGCGTATGCCGATGGGACCGACGCCGTAGGACTGGATGATCGTCGCCACCCCGCAGGCGAACAGGTCCGCGTTGATCAGCAGCGCCACCTGGTCCCGCGGCAACTTGAGGGCGCCGCCCAGGATCAGCGGCACCGCGACGGCGCCGGCATACATCACCAGCACATGCTGCACCGCGAGCACGACAAGGCGCAGGATCGGCGGGGTCGCCGACGATGCCAAGGGCGGGGCTGGCACGGCATCCATCACTTACCTCCTCGTTGCGGTGCAACATCCGCTTGCAGGAAGTTTGCAATTGCTATGCCATCCCATCATGCCGGACCACCCCGAACCGCTTTGGATTCGCAACCCCCTGGCCATCGCGGCAGACGCGCCGGGCGGCGTGGTGTTGCAGGACGGGCGCATCCTGGAACTGGTGCCCGCCGGCGGCGCCCCGTCCCGGCCCGCCGCGTCGTTCGACGCCAGCCGGCACGTCGTCATCCCCGGGCTGGTCAACACGCATCACCACTTCTACCAGACGCTGACCCGCGCCTGCCCGGCGGCGCTGGACCGCACGCTGTTCCCGTGGCTGCAGGCGCTGTATCCGCTGTGGGCACGCCTGACGCCGGAGGCTCTGGACGCAGCGGCGACGGTCGCGATGGCGGAGCTGCTGCTGTCTGGCTGCACCACGACGACCGACCACCATTACGTATTCCCGGCCGGGCTTGAAGAAGCCATCGGCATCGAAGCCGCGGCAGCCGCCCGCCTGGGCATGCGCGCGGTGCTGACGCGTGGCTCCATGGACCTGTCGGTGCGCGATGGCGGCCTGCCGCCTGAGAGCGTGGTGCAGGACGCCGAGACGGTCCTCGCCGACAGCGAGCGGCTGATCGCCCGGCACCACGACCCGCGGCCGCACGCCATGCTGCAGATCGCACTCGCGCCGTGCTCGCCCTTCTCCGTCACCACCGGGCTGATGCGGCGGACCGCGGAGTTGGCCGCCCGGACCGGGGTGCGGCTGCACACGCATTTGGCGGAAACGGTGGACGAGGCGGAGTTCTGCCAGGCGCGGTTCGGCTGCTCGCCGCTGGACTACTTGGACCAGTGCGGCTGGCTGCGCCCGGGCACCTGGCTGGCGCACGGCGTCCATTTCTCGGATGCGGACATGGCGCGGCTTGGGGCCGCGGGGGTGGGCGTGACGCACTGTTCCTGCTCCAACCAGGTGCTGGCGTCCGGGACCTGCCGGGTTTGTTCGCTGGAGCGCGCGGGCGTTGCGGTCGGGCTGGGGGTGGACGGATCGGCGTCCAACGACGGGTCGAACATGATGCAGGAGGTGCGCGCCGCCTTCCTGGTGCAGCGGGCGGCGAACGGCATCGGCGCCGTCAGCCACCGGGACGCGCTGCGCTGGGCGACGGAGGGATCCGCCGCCTGCCTCGGCCGTCCGGAACTGGGCCGCATCGCGCCCGGGGCCGCGGCGGACCTGGCGCTATTCCGGCTGGACGAGCTGCGGTTTTCCGGCGCTGGCGACCCATTGGCGGCGCTGGTGCTGTGCGGCGCGCACCGGGCGGACCGGGTGATGGTGGCCGGGCGCTGGGTGGTGGAGGACGGCGCCGTGCCCGGCCTGGACCTGCCGGCGCTGATGGCCCGGCACTCCGCTGCTGCCGCGGCGCTGGTGGGATGACGTTGGTGGCACGGCCTTTGCTGGACCCCGATCATGACCACTGATCCCCCCCTGCGCCTGCGCCTGGACGGCATCAGCAAGCGGCTGGGCGCGACCCAGGCCAATGACGGCATCACCCTGGCGGTCGCGCCCGGTGAAATCCACGCCCTGATCGGCGAGAACGGCGCCGGCAAGAGCACCCTGATGCGGATCATCTGCGGCCTGCTGCGCCCGGATGCCGGCCGGATCGCCTGGAACGGCGCCGACGTGGCCGTGATGGACCCGGACACCGCCCGGCGCCTGGGCATCGCCATGGTGTTCCAGCACTTCTCGCTGTTCGAGACCCTGACGGTCGCGGAGAACGTGGCGCTCGGCCTGCGCACCCGGGAGTCCCTGCCCGCCCTGGCCCGGCGGATCACCGCCGTCGCCGCCCGCTACGGCCTGGCGGTTTCGCCGGGGCGGCATGTGTATGAACTCTCGGTCGGCGAGCGCCAGCGGGTCGAGATCGTGCGCTGCCTGCTGCAGGAGCCGCATCTGCTGATCCTGGACGAGCCGACCTCCGTGCTGACGCCGCAGGAGGCCGATGGCCTGTTCGCCACCCTGCGCCGCCTGGCCGCCGAGGGATGCAGCATCCTGTATACCAGCCACAAGCTGGAGGAGGTCGCCGCCCTGTGCACGGCGGCGACAGTGCTGCGCGCCGGACGGGTCGTCGCACACTGCGACCCCACCCACACCAGCCCGGCGGAGCTGGCGGAGCTGATGGTCGGCCGCGCCCTGCCCCACCCCGCGCGGCGCCGCGGCCAGCCCGGCGCACCCCTACTGCAAGTCGCCGGGCTGAGCCTGCCGGCAGCCGACCCCTTCGGCACCACGCTGGACGGCATCGGATTCGAGCTCCACGCCGGGGAAATCCTGGGCGTCGCAGGGGTCGCCGGCAACGGCCAGTCGGAACTGCTGGCGGCGCTGTCCGGGGAGCGGCGGAGCGCTGCGGGGACGGTCCGGCTGGACGGGCGTGACCTCGGCCCGCTCGGCCCTGCGGCACGGCGGCACGCGGGCCTGGCCTTCATCCCGGAGGAGCGGCTGGGCCGGGGCGCCGTCGCCGAGCTGTCCCTGGCCAACAACATGCTGCTGACCCGGCACTCGGACGATCTGTGCCGCGGCGGCTTCGTGCGGCGCAGGGGGGTGCGGGCGGCGGCGGCGGCGGTGATCCAACGCTTCGGCGTGCGCTCAGCCGGCGCCGGAGCGCCCGCCGCCAGCCTATCCGGCGGCAACATGCAGAAGTTCATCGTCGGGCGGGAGGTGATGCCCGGCCCGCGCGTGCTGCTGGCCGCACATCCCACCTGGGGCGTGGACATCGGCGCGGCGCTAGCCATCCACGAGGAGCTGTCAGCCCTCGCCGCCGCCGGGGCCGGCGTCTTGGTGGTGTCGGAGGACCTGGCCGAGCTGTTCGAGCTGTGCGACCGCATCGCCGTGCTGTCCGGCGGACGCCTGGTGCCGCCCCGCCCGGTGGAGGGTCTGACTCCCGCCGAAATCGGCCAGGCGATGGGCGGCATGTCGCACCCAGGCGCAGCACGAGGCCTAGCCAATGCTGCTTAGGCTGGAGCGGCGGCCGGCTGCGTCCCGGCTCATGCTGTATGCCTCGCCGTTTCTGGCCGCCGTCCTGTCCATGGTGGCGGGCGCGCTGCTGTTCGCGCTGCTCGGGCGCGATCCCTGGGTGGCGTTGCAGGTGCTGTTCCTCAGCCCGCTGCAAAGCCGCGACGGCCTGGCGGAGCTGGCGCTGAAGGCGACGCCGCTGGCGCTGTGCGCGGTAGGCATCGCCGTGGCCTGCCGGGCCAACGTGTGGAACATCGGGGCGGAGGGCCAGTTCACCATGGGCGCCATCGCCGGCGGCGGCGTAGCGCTGGCGGCGGGGGACGGCGGCGGCGTCCTGCTGCTGCCGCTCATGCTGCTGGCGGGCGTCGCGGGCGGCATGGCCTGGGCGGCGATCCCCGCCTTCCTGCGGACCCGGTTCAACGCGCACGAGATCCTGACGACGCTGATGCTGTCCTATGTGGCGGCGCAGGTGCTGGGCTGGCTGGTGCACGGGCCGTGGCAAGACCCGGACGGGTTCGGCTTCCCGCAAACCCGGCAGTTCCCGCCGAACGCCCTGCTTCCGGCGCTGGCGCCGGGCACGCGGCTGCACGTGGGGGCGCTGTTCGCGCTGCTGGCCGTCGCGGCGGCCACGGTGCTGCTGGGGCGGACCCTGGCCGGATACCGGCTGCAGGTTGTGGGGCTGGCACCGGCGGCGGCGCGCTACGCCGGGTTCAGCGGCAATGGCGCGGTTTGGCTGGGCCTGCTAATCAGCGGCGGCCTGGCTGGGCTGGCAGGCGTGTGCGAGGCCGCGGGGCCGATCGGGCAACTGACGCCGGTGATCTCGCCCGGTTACGGGTTTGCCGCCATCATCGTCGCCTTCCTCGGGCGGCTGCACCCGGTCGGGGCGCTGCTGGCGAGCCTGCTGATAGCGCTGCTGTATCTCGGCGGCGAGGGATTGCAGATCACCCTGCAACTGCCGCTGGCGGCGACCGGGGTGATGCAGGGGATGCTGCTGTTCTTCCTGCTCGGGGTGGACGTGCTGATCCTGTATCGGGTGCGGTTGGACCGAGGGGCCGTGCATGCTTGAGTCCGGCTCCGTCCTCTCCATCGCGCTGGGCGTCGTCGTCGCCACCCTGCGCGCCGCCGCGCCGCTGCTTCTGGCGGGCACGGGGGAGCTGGTGACGGAGCGGTCCGGCGTGCTGAACCTCGGCGTCGAGGGCACGATGCTGGTCGGCGCCGCCTGCGGCTTCATCGGCACCGTAGCGGCCGGGCCGGTGGCCGGGCTGCTGTGCGCCGCCGCGGCTGGAATGGGCATGAGCCTGCTGTTCGCCGCCCTCACGCTCGGGCTGCTGGCCAACCAGGTCGCGGCCGGGCTGGCGCTGACGATCTTCGGCATCGGGCTATCGGCGCTGGTCGGGTTCCCCTACCAGGGGCAGCCCTTGCCGGGGCTGGCGACGACGCTGTTCCCGGACCTGGCGACGCGCCCGCCGCTGGTGCAGCAAGTGCTGCTGCTGGACCCACTGGTGTGGCTGGCGCTGGCGTCGCCCTTCGCCATCGCCTGGTTCCTGCGCACCCGGCCCGGCCTGCTGCTACGCGCCGTGGGCGAAAGCGGCGAGGTGTCGTTCGCGCTCGGCTACTCCGTGCGGCGCATCCGGCTGTGGGCGGTGCTGTTCGGCGGGGCGATGAGCGGGCTGGCCGGGGCGTCGCTGTCCCTGGCCTATACCCCGATGTGGACGGAGAACATGGTGGCCGGGCGCGGCTGGATCGCGCTGGCGCTGGTGGTGTTCTCGGCCTGGCGCCCGGTGATGCTGCTGTTCGGGGCGCTGCTGTTCGGCTTTGTTACTATCGCGCAGTTCCAGGCGGGGGCGCTGGGCATCAACGTGTCGCCGCATCTGCTGGCCACCCTGCCATACCTGGCCACGGTGGTTGTCTTGGTGATGATCTCCCGCAACTCGACCCAGCTGCGGCTCAGCGCCCCCGCCGCGCTGGGCAAGCCGTTCCACGTCCCGTCCTGACCCTCATGGAGCCAACGATGCACACCACACGACGCACTCTCCTGGGCACCGCCCTAGCTGCGCCCGCGCTGCTGACGGCCCGGCGGGCCGCGGCTGACGCGGCGATGCCGGTCGCCTTCGTCTATGTGTCGCCTATTGGCGACGCCGGGTGGACGTATCAGCACGAACTGGGGCGCCGGGCGCTGGACAAAGAACTAGGCGCCGCCGTGAAGACCAGCTTCGTCGAGAACGTGAACGAGGGCGCGGACGCCGAGCGGGTCATCCGCAAGCTGGCGTCGGACGGCAACAAGCTGATCTTCACGACCTCGTTCGGCTACATGAACCCGACGCTGAAGGTCGCCGGAGGGTTTCCGGACACTCGGTTCGAGCACGGCACGGGATACAAGCGGGCGGCGAACGTCGCGACCTACTCGGCGCGGTTCTACGAGGGACGGATGGTCAGCGGGGTGATCGCCGGGCACATGACGCGGAGCAAGGTGCTGGGCTTCGTCGCCGCGTTTCCGATCCCGGAGGTGCTGCAATGCATCAACGCCTATACCCTGGCGGCGCGGTCGGTGCAGCCGGATGTGCAGGTGCGGGTGGTGTTCACCTCGTCCTGGTTCGACCCGGGCAAGGAGCGTGCGGCGGCCGACACCCTGATCGCCGGCGGCGCCGACGTGCTGACGCACCACACCGACAGCACGGCGGTGGTGCAGGCCGGGGAGGAGAAGGGCGTGCCGACGGTGGGCTACAACTCCGACCTGTCGCGCTTCGGCCCCAAGACCTGCGCCACCTCCATCGTGATGCACTGGGACGACTACTACCTGCGCCGGGTACGGGCGGCGTTGGACGGGAGTTGGACGGCGACGGACACCTGGGGCGGCATGACGGCGGGGATGATCCGCATGGCCCCGTTCGGCCCGAACGTGCCGCCCGAGGCCCGGGAGGCGGCCGAGGCCGCCCAGGCGGCGATCGTGGCGGGCAAGCCGGGGTTCGCGGGGCCGATCAAGGACCAGGCTGGCGCGATGCGCGTGGCGGCTGGGGCGGCGCTGGCGGACAAGGACATCCTGGCGATGAACTGGCTGGTGGAGGGTGTGCAGGGGAAGGTGTGACGCGGGGCTGTATTAGCAGCCAGGAGCAGCCCTGCTTTCCGTTCCCTCTCCCTCCGGGCTACGGCATTCACACATCTCTTCGCCCAACAAGGAAAACAAGGACTTACAAATCGAACCACCTTCGAGAATATCTCGATACCGGATCGCATAGAGTGTTGTTTTGCCTGCTGTTCCCTTGTAGATGCGCGAATTGCCGAGCTTACCGGAACAAGATGTGTGAATGCCGTAGCCCTCCGGGAGAGGGTCAGGGTGAGGGGGTCGGCAAGCACGATCCTCGACCCTTGGCAGCTCCATTCGGCGGCGCCGCCGGTGTTCTGCGCCGCCGGTGCTCTGCGCCGCCGGTGTTCTGCGCCGCCGGTGTTCTGCGCCGCCGGTGTTCTGCGCCGCCGGTGTTCTGCGCCGCCGGTGTTCTGCGCCGCCGGTGTTCTGCGCCGCCGGTGTTCTGCGCCGCAGCCAAGACCCCCTCACCCCAACCCTCTCCCGGAGGGAGAGGGAGAAGGCAGCAGGGATCAGGTGACGGTAATGCCGGGCATCCAGGATGCCTGCTCGCGCTGGCGGCGCTCGTAGGCGTCAATGGACGCAACCTGCTGCAGGGTCTGGCCGATGTCGTCCAGGCCTTGCAGCATCACGTTTTTGCGGAACGGGTCCACGTTGAAGGGAATCTCGTCCCCGTTCGGGCGGACGACCACCTGCCGCGCCAGGTCCACGGTGATGCGGGCGTTGCCGCCCATCGCCGCATCGCCCATCAACTGGTCGCAGACCTCCCGCGGCAGCACGACCGGCAGGATGCCGTTCTTGAAGCAGTTATTGTTGAAGATGTCGGCAAAGCTGGGCGCGATGACGCAGCGTATGCCGAAATCCAGCAGCGCCCAAGGCGCGTGCTCACGCGACGAGCCGCAGCCGAAGTTCTCGTGCGCGATCAGGATTTCCGCATGACGGTAAGGCTCGCGGTTCAGCACGAAATCCGGGCGCTCCTGACCCGCCCCGTCATACCGGAGCGTATACATCAGGTGCACGCCCAGCCCGGTGCGCTTGATCGTCTTGAGGAACTGCGCCGGGATGATCTTGTCGGTGTCCACGTTGGCCAGCGGCAACGGCGCCGCCACGCCCGTCAGCGTCGTGAAGGCCTGCATCACCCAATGCTCCTGACGTCGGTCAGCCGGCCCGTGACGGCGGCAGCGGCGGCCATGGCAGGGGACATCAGATGGGTGCGCCCGCCCGGTCCCTGCCGCCCCTCGAAGTTGCGGTTGCTGGTGCTGGCGCAGCGCTGGCCCGGCGTCAACTTGTCCGGGTTCATGCCCAGGCACATGCTGCACCCGGCCTCCCGCCACTCGAAGCCGGCGTCGAGGAACACCTGGTCCAGCCCCTCGGCCTCGGCCATCTGCTTCACGATGCCGCTGCCGGGCACGACCATAGCGCGGACGCCAGGGGCCACATGCCGCCCCCGGGCAACGGCCGCGGCGGCACGCAGGTCGGGCAGGCGTCCGTTGGTGCAGGAGCCAATGAAGACCACGTCCACCGGCACGTCCGTCAGCTTCTCGCCGGGGGTAAGGGCCATGTAGTCCAGCATGCGGACCATCTGGGCGCGCGCAGCCTCGTCCTCGACGTTAGCCGGGTCGGGGACGGAGCCAGTGATGGGCAGCACGGCCTCGGGGTTGGTGCCCCAGCTTACCATTGGAGCGATCTCGTCGGCGTGCAGCGTCACCACGCGGTCGTAGTGCGCGCCGGGGTCGCTGGGCAGGGTGCGCCAGTATTCGACGGCGCGGTCGAACGCCTCGCCCTGCGGGGCGTAGGGACGACCGCGGATGTAGTCAAAGGTCGTGTCGTCCGGGGCAATCATGCCGGCCCGCGCACCGGCCTCGATGCTCATGTTGCAGATCGTCAGCCGCCCGGCCATGTCGAGCGTGCGTATGACCTCGCCGGCATACTCGATCACGTGGCCGGTGCCGCCGGCGGTGCCAATCTTGCCGATGATGGCCAGCACCACGTCCTTGGCGGTGACGCCGGGCGCGAGGGTGCCGTCCACCTGCACCAGCATGTTCTTGGCCGGCTTCTGTAGCAGGGTTTGGGTGGCCAGTACGTGCTCCACCTCCGACGTGCCGATGCCGAAGGCCAGCGCGCCCATCGCGCCGTGGGTGCTGGTGTGGCTGTCGCCGCAGACGATGGTGAAGCCGGGCAGGCTGATGCCCTGCTCTGGGCCGATGATGTGGACGATGCCCTGGCGGGCGTCGCGCACCGGGAAGTAGGGAACACCGAACTCGGCGACGTTGCGTTCCAGGGTCTCCACCTGCAGGGCGCTTTCCGGCTCGGCGATGCTGACGCTGCGGTCCGACGTCGGGATGTTGTGATCCACGACGGCGATGGTGGCATCGGGACGGCGAACCCGGCGGCCGGCCAGGCGCAGGCCCTCGAACGCCTGTGGGCTGGTGACCTCGTGCACGAGGTGGCGGTCTATGTAGAGGATGCAGGTCCCGTCCGGCATTTGCTGGACCACGTGCGCGGCCCACACCTTGTCGAACAGCGTGCGGGGGGTTGGGGACATGTGGTGCCTCTCCTTGCTGGCCAGCGGGGGCGTGCTGGCCATCTCCTCATATGGGGCGGAAAAGCGTAGCGTCTTCCGCTACAGGGTATTGCCCGCGTTGATGGCGGAAGGCGCTACGCTTTTCGCCCTATAATAGGCGCTAGCTACGGGCTGCCATTGCGAGCCGCTTGCGAAGTGGCAACCCAAGACTCTCAGGACCGCCGCTAGACTGGCGGCCCCACTAACTCCGCGCCGCTCCGCCCCTCACAGTAACGGAGCGGACCGGGCAGGCTTGGGCTAGTCTGCGGATGCGGGGGCCACCGCGGCGGCGCTGCTGCTGGCCGTGCCTGTTACCGGCACCACGACCTCACGTGCACGCTCGGCGATGCGGGCGCTCTTGCCGCTGCGGCCGCGCAGGTAATACAGCTTGGCCCGGCGCACGTCACCGCGGCGCACCACCGCGATCTCCGCGATGGTCGGCGAATACAGCGGAAACACGCGCTCCACCCCCTCGCCATAGCTGATCTTGCGGACGGTGAAGTTGCTGTTCAGGCCCTTGTTGCTGCGCGCGATGCACACGCCCTCATAGGCCTGGACGCGGGTGCGCTCGCCCTCGATCACTTTGACCGAGACCTTCAGGGTATCGCCGGGCTGGAACTCGGGGACGGCGCGGGCGGCGGTGAGCTTGGCGATCTGCTCCGCCTCGAACTGCTGGATGATATTCATGGGATAGTCCTTTCTTGCAGGCGTGTTACGGCGCGGCGGGCGCCGTGTCCATTGTTGCGGCGTGCGCTTCCCACAGGTCCGGCCTGCGGGCGCGCGTGGCGTCCTGCGCCTGGCGGAGGCGCCAGGCGGCGATGGCGGCATGGTTGCCGGACAGCAGCACATCCGGGACGCGGCGGCCCTGCCACTCGGCGGGCCGGGTATAGTGCGGATATTCCAGCAGGCCGGCGCTGAAGCTTTCGTCAGTGCCGCTGTCGGCGGCGCCCATGACGCCAGGGAGCAGGCGAACGCAGGCGTCCAGCAGCACCAGCGCCGGCAGCTCGCCGCCGGACAGGACGTAGTCGCCGATGCTGACCTCCTCGATCGCGCGGGCCTCCAGCACGCGCTGGTCCACGCCCTCGTAGCGTCCGCAGACGACGGTGACGCCGGGACCTTCGGCCAGCGTACGGACGCGGGATTGCTGCAGCGGTCGTCCGCGGGGGGTCATATACAGCACGGGCCGTCCATCAAGGGCGCCAAGGGAGGCATCCAGCACGTCCGGGCGCATGACCATCCCGACACCGCCGCCGAACGGGGTGTCATCCACCGTGCGGTGCCGGTCCGTGGCAGCGCCGCGTATGTCGCGCACGTCCAGGCGCCACAGCCCGGCGTCCAGGGCACGGCCCGCCAGTGATCCGCCGAGCGGGCCGGGGAACATCGCGGGGAACAGGGTATGGACGGTTGCGTGCCAGGTCATGCGGTGCACCACGCAGGACGTGCTTTGGCGGGATTGCCGCTGATGCAAGACGCGTGGCCAAACGCCCCCTCTCCCTCCGGGAGAGGGTTGGGGTGAGGGAAGCCGCCAGCACGGTCCTTGGATGCTGGGATGGCAAGCTGCGGAGTCACGGGCGAGGTTCTTGCGGCCTCCCTCACCCCAACCTTCTCCCGGGGGGAGAGGGAGCAGCAGGTCAGGTCAGCATTCAAGGCGATGAGGGTGGTCACTCCGCCGCCTCCGCCGTGTCCTCGACCAGAACCTCGTCAGGCTCCACTACGACCAGCGTGCCCGCTGCCGGGTCCACTTGCGGTACGCAGGCGTGGGTGAAAGGTACCAGCAACGGCGCATTGCCGGGCCGCCCGATTTCCAGGCTGGCGCCGGCGCCGTAGTCATGGACGACCGTTACCCGACCGATGGCCACCCCAGCCGGGTCCAGCGCCGCCATCCCAACGAGGTCGGCGAGGTAGAACTCATCCGCCTCCGGCGGTGGCAGGCGGTCACGATCCATCCAGAGCTTGGTGTTTACCATCCGCTCCGCCGCCGACCGGTTGGGGAGCGCCTGGCCCGTCGCATCGCGCAACTCCGCCACCCCAGACGCGCGCCAGGCAAGTGTCCACGCCTTGCCGCCATCGTCCAGCAGGGGACCGTAGCCGGCCAGGTCCGCCGGGGCGGTGGTGTAGCTGTGGACGCGCACCAGCCCCCGCACCCCGTGCGGACGGCCTACCACGCCCATCAGGAGGCGGCGGTCTGGCATGTTAGGCCAACGATCCCCCAGCCCGGGACGCGGGTGCGCCCCAGGCGGCACCGGCAAGGTGGGACGGCAGCGGCATGATCAAGCGGCAGCCTTTGCCGCGCGCTCCTGCGCCTTCTTCTTCGGCGCGGACTGGATGGGCTGCTCGCGGTAGGCCGGCATCGGCGCCAAACCGGCGTGGCCCAGGAACTTGGCGACGCGCTCGGTTGGCAGGGCGCCCACCTTCAGCCAGTGCTGGATGCGCTCGGACTGCAGGCGGATGCGCTCCTCGTGCTCGGCGGGGAGCATTGGGTTGTAGCTGCCGACCTTCTCCAGGAAGCGGCCATCGCGGGGGCTGCGGCTGTCGGCGACGACGATATGGTAGTACGGGCGCTTCTTGGCGCCGGCGCGGGAGAGGCGGATCTTCAGGGACATTCTTGATTCCTTGGTATTGGTACATGTAGCTAGGGATACAGTTTGAGCGCCGGCTGACAGACCCCCTCACCCCGGCCCTCTCCCGGAGGGAGAGGGAGCAGGGAAGCGGGCTAGTGCCGGCGGATTTGCTGGTGGGGTTTGGGCATCAGGGCACCCATTCCGCCGCGCATCACACCTTTCTGGCCCATCTTGGTCATGCGCTTCATCATGGTGCTCATGTCGTCGAACTGCTTGAGCAGGCGGTTGACCTCCTGCACCGTCGCCCCTGACCCGGCGGCGATGCGCTTCTTGCGGCTCGCCTTGATGATGTCCGGCGTCTTGCGCTCCGCCTTGGTCATGGAGGAAATGATGGCGGCCTGGCGCTTCAGGATGCCGGTGTCGAGGTTGGCGTCCTTGAGCTGGTCCTTGATCTTCGCGGCGCCGGGCAACATGCCGAGGATGCCCTGCAGGCTGCCCATCTTGGTGATCTGCTTGAGCTGGCCGGCATAATCTTCCAGGTCAAAGGTGCCGCGGGCCATCTTCTTGGCCAGGCGCTCGGCGTCCTCCTGCTCGATGGTCTCGCCCGCACGCTCCACCAGGCCGACAATGTCGCCCATGCCCAGGATGCGTCCGGCCACGCGCTCCGGGTGGAATTCCTCCAGCGCGTCCAGTTTCTCGCCGGAGCCGGTCAGCTTGATCGGGGCGCCGGTGATCTGGCGCATGGACAGTGCGGCGCCGCCGCGGGCGTCGCCGTCCATGCGGGTCATGACGATGCCGGTGACGCCCAGGGCCTCGTTGAAGGCCTGGGCGGTGTTGACCGCGTCCTGGCCGGTCATGGCGTCCACCACCAGCAGCGTTTCCGCCGGGTTGGTGGCGTCGCGGATGGCACGGACCTCGTCCATCAGGGCGGCGTCTATGCTCAGGCGCCCGGCAGTATCGAGGATGACGATGTCGAACACCTCACGCCGGCCCACATCCATCGCGCGGCGGGCAATCTCGACGGGTGTTTGTCCGGCGATGATTGGCAGGGAGGTGACGCCGGCCTGCTGGGCAAGCTGCTGCAACTGGAGCTGCGCCGCCGGGCGCTGGGTGTCGAGGCTGGCGAGCAGGACCCGTTTGCGGTCGCGTTTCGATAGCCGCAACGCCAGCTTGCCTGACGTCGTGGTCTTGCCGGAGCCTTGCAGGCCGACCATCAGCAGCGGAATCGGCGCCGGAGCGTCCAGGTTGAGCGGCACCGCGCCGGCGCCGCCCAGCGCCTCAACGAGGACGTCGTTGACGATCTTGATGACGAGCTGGCCGGGGCTGACGCTGTCCAGCACCTCGGCGCCCAGAGCGCGGTCGCGGACGGCGCCGATGAAGGTCTTGACGACGGGCAGGGCGACATCGGCCTCGAGCAGGGCCAGGCGGACTTCCCGCAGAGCATCGGCGACGTCGGCCTCGTTCAGCGCGCCGCGGGCGCGGAGACGGTCGAAGACGCCGGACAGCTTGCCCGACAGCGTGTCGAACATCGGATCACCCCAAACGGTAAGGCGCCGCTGCGCGAGCCTTCGCGGAGCGGCGTCATGGTCAAGGTCGCGGTATGGCGGCGTGACGGGTTGAAGTCAAGGATTGAGGGGCCAAGCTGGTGAATGCCGGGGCGAGCCGTCAGCCCTCCAGCGACATCCGGAATAGCTTGCCGAGCATGGGGGCGAAGCGGCGGTCGGTTCTGACGCGGATCGCTAGGTCCTGGGTGATTGCAAGGCGCCCGGCACGGTCCAGGCGTTGGGCAAGGATTTGGAGCTTGGCGCGCTGCTCATTGATCGGGCGGGTTGCCTGGTCGCTTAGCAGCCGGTCCCGGGCGGCTTGGGCGGTGCAGGAGCTGTGACCGGGGCGTTTCATAGCCCCTTCCTAATCCGGCCGGATGTCGTCTGCACGCGGTTTGAGCAGTGAAAGGTGTACATGTGTGAAGATATTCAACTCAATATTTGAGCCGCTGTCCCGGTCAGCATGACGCCAAAGTAACCGCAGAGACTTCGCCGATGGCGGACCAAGGACGCGGCGGTCGCGCCAGCCCTGCCTATGCCAGCCAGTTCTCCACGTTCAGGCCTGGGATGCGCTGGAACTCGCCGACATTCGCGGTCACCACGGTCGCGCCAAGCGCCTGGGCATGGGCGGCAATCAGTAAGTCATTCGATCCGATAGGACGCCCAATGGCCTCCAACCCAGCCCGCATAACGCCGTAGCTGCCATCAGCCGGCACGTCGAAAGGCTGCACCGGCACCTCGGCCAAGAAGTCCTCTACCCGGCGCAGGAGTTGCGGAGATCTCTCCTTGGCGCAGCCGTAGCGCAGCTCGGCCGCGACAATGACGCTGATGCAGACCGCATCGCCCGCGGCCCTGGCACATTGGGCGGCGCGTCCGGCGGGGTTGCGGATCAGCTCGCAGACGATGTTCGTGTCCAGCATGTAGCGCACGGTCAGAAGATGTCCCTCGGCACCGGCGGCGGGTCGGCGATCTCCGGGAAGTCTTCGTCCAGCGCGTCCCAGCTATCCAGGAGTGCGGCCAGCCCCCGCTTCCGCACCGGCTCGATGATGAGGCGGTCGCCGTCGCGGCTGATGATAGCCTCGCTGCCGGGCAACTCGAACTCTACGGGGATACGGATGGCCTGGCTGCGATTGTTGCGGAACAGCCGGACTTGGCGCGACGCGGGACCGCGATATGGCACGGCTTCGGCCTCCGTTGAATATGCCATTGACATATGCCGGCATGGGCGTCGGCTCAAGGCCAGCATGCTTCGGTTCTGGCGCATTCATTGTAAGTCGAGCTAAACAAGCCGGGTCAAGGCACTGGTTGTGTCCATCCTTGGTTGGCGATGGCCCCTTCTGCCTAAAGTCACCCCGACGAGTCATTGCAGCGTCGGATTGGCAAGGAAGTGGTAACGCCGCCCGGTCTCGCCGCGGCCTCGCTGCGCCCTATGGACGCGAGCGGCGACGCCGAAGTCCGGCACGTCACCCTGCTTCCCGCGCCCGCCGCGCCTCATACGCTTTCAAGTGCAGGTAAGCGGTCCGCAGCAGCCGCGTCCCCTCCTCCGAACCTCGGGCGATCAGGTCGCCGACGATGTGCTCCGCCTCGATCCGACCGCCGCGCTCGATGTCGCGCAGCATGGAGGCGGTGAACGTGGACCCCGGCGCCGCGATGGCCCCGCGCATCCGCTCGACGAAGGCAGGGCGCGGCGGATGACCGGCGCCAGCGGCGATGGCGGCGGCCTCATCGAACAGTCCGTGGGCAAACCAGGTCCCGCCGGCTGCCACGACGTCACCCACCGCCGCACGCATGGACGACGTCAGGCAGGCCAGCGATGCCAGGAACACCCACTTTTCCCACATGTCCTGCAGGATGGTGCCACTGGCCCGCCCGCCGCACCCGGCGAAGGCTGCGGCCAGCGCCTCCACCCGCGGCGACATGGTGCCGTCGCGTTCGCCCAGCGAGAGCGCCTGCAGCTCGCCGAGGTGGCGGATAATGCCGTCCGGCTCCAGCGTCGCGGCGATTTGGCATTGGCCTCCCAGCACGGCGCCGGGGCCGAAACGGGCATCCAGCACGTCCAGGTGCCGCATCCCGTTCAGCAGCGGCAGGACAGCGGCGCCCGGCCCGGCTGCTGGCGCGAAGGAGGTGATGGCGTCGTCCAGGTCGTAAGCCTTGCAGCTCAGCACCACCGCGTCATACGGGCCGCCCAATGCCCCGGGCAGCACAGTCGCGACGGGCCGGACCAGGTCCCCGCACGGGCTGCGTATCACTAGGCCGTCTGCCGCAAGCTGAGCCGCCCGGCGCGGGCGGACCAGGAACGTCATGTTGGCACCTGCCTCGACGGCCCGGCCACCGAAGTAACCGCCAATGGCGCCGGCGCCAACCATAAGTATCCGCATCAGCATCTCCGTCCCTCAGTGGAGAGAGACTGGCACGGATAGGGCAAAACCGGCAGTACCTGGATACCCTCTCCCTCTCCCTCCGGGAGAGGGTCGGGGTGAGGGGGCCTTGGTTGCAGAAGGGGGAACGGCCGGTTAAGTCGAGGCCGGAGCCTACACAAGCAAAGGCGCGCTTGCCCACCCCCTCGCCCCACCCCTCTCCCGGAGGGAGAGGGGGCAGACGTTCGATGGCGTTACTTCGGCGACAGCACCATGATCATCTGCCGGTTTTCCATCCTTGGCATCTGCTCAACCTTGGTGGTCACCTCAAGCTCGGCCCGGATGCGCTCCAGCACCTTAATGCCGATGTCCTGGTGCGCCATCTCGCGGCCACGGAAGCGCAGAGTCACCTTGACCTTGTCGCCCTCCTCGATGAACGACTTCATGGCGCGCATCTTCACCTGGTAGTCGTTCTCGTCAATGTTCGGGCGCACCTTGATCTCTTTGATCTCGATGACCTTCTGCTTCTTTTTGGCTTCGTTCTTCTTCTTCTGCTGCTCGTACTTGAACTTGCCGTAGTCGAGGATCTTCACCACCGGCGGGTCGGCGTTCGGGCTGATCTCCAGCAAGTCCAGGCCCACCGAGTAAGCGCGCTGTATGGCGTCGCGCGCGGTCATCACGCCCTGCATCTCGCCCTCCTCGTCAATCAGGCGCACCTGGGGGACGCGGATGTCCTCGTTGACACGGGGTCCGTCGCGGGATGGGGTCGCGGCGCTCTGGGGTCCTCGGGCTATCGTACTCTCCTATGGATGTTTCGGGATCAGAGACAAGTCTTGGTCCGGCAACACGCCGAAATCAAGAAGTCTCTACTCGTAAATCGGGCGGCGTGGCCTCCGCTGCAAGACGGGCGGCAGCCTCATCCAACGGTAAAACCTCCTGCGCCTCCCCGCCCAGGCGGCGCAGCGCCACCGTGCGCGCCTCGGCCTCCCGCCGTCCGACGACGACCAGGACGGGGACATGCGCCAGGCTGTGCTCGCGCACCTTGGCGTTGATCTTCTCGTTGCGGGTGTCGGTACGCACCTCCAGCCCGCGGGCGCGCAGGGTGGCGGCGACTTCCTCCGCATACTCTGCCGCGTCCGTCACGATGCTGCACACCACCGCCTGCACAGGCGCCAGCCACAGCGGGAAGCGCCCGGCGTAGTTCTCGATCAGGATGCCCAGGAACCGCTCGAAGCTGCCCAGGATGGCTCGGTGCAGCATCACCGGGCGCTGCCGGCTGCTGTCGTCGGCGATGTAGTCCGCGTCCAGCCGCTCCGGCAGCACGAAGTCCACCTGCAGCGTGCCACACTGCCAGTCCCGGCCGATGGCGTCGCGCAGCACGAACTCCAGCTTGGGGCCATAGAAGGCACCCTCCCCCGGGCTCAGCTCGTATTCGACGCCAGCGATGGCGCAGGCTTGCTTCAGCGCGTCCTCCGCCCGGTCCCACACCTCGTCCGAGCCGGCGCGCGGCACCGGGCGGTCGCTGAACTTCACCCGGAAGCTGTCGAAGCCGAAATCGCGATACACCGACGACAACAGCGCCACGAAGGCCACGGTCTCCCCGGCGATCTGGTCCTCGGTGCAAAAGATGTGGGCGTCGTCCTGCGTGAAGGCGCGCACCCGCATGATCCCATGCAGAGCGCCCGATGGCTCATACCGATGGCAGGACCCGAACTCCGCCATGCGCAGGGGCAGCTCGCGGTAGGAGCGCAGGCCGTGCTTGAAGATTAGCACGTGGCAGGGACAGTTCATCGGCTTCAGCGCCAGCGTCGTGTCCTCGTCCTCGACGCGGGCGATGAACATGTGCTGCTTGTAGTTATCCCAGTGGCCGCTCGCTTCCCACAGCTTGCGGTCCACCAACTGCGGCGTGCGGACCTCCTGGTAGCCGTGCGCGTCCAGGCGGCGGCGCATGTAGGTTTCCGCCGTGCGATACAGCCTCCAGCCCTTCGGATGCCAGAAGATGCTGCCCGTCGCCTCTTCCTGGATGTGGAACAGGTCCATCTCGCGGCCGATGCGGCGGTGGTCGCGGCGCTCGGCCTCCTCCAACTGGTGCAGGTAGGCGTCCAGCTCCTTCTGGTCGCGCCAGGCGGTGCCGTAGATACGGCTGAGCATCGCGTTGCGGTGATCGCCGCGCCAATAGGCGCCTGCGACCTTCTGCAGCTTGAAGGCGGTGCCGACGTCGCCGGTCCCACGCATGTGCGGGCCGCGGCACAGGTCTATCCAATCGCCCTGCTTATACAGGGTAATGGTCTCCGTGCCCGGCAGGTCGCGGATCAGCTCGGCCTTGTAGGCTTCGCCGCGCTGCTCGAAGAAGCGGATGGCGTCGTCGCGGTCCCACACCTCACGCTCGAACGGGGCGTTGCGGGCGACGATCTCGCGCATGCGTGCCTCGATCCGCGGGAAGTCCTCGGGCGTGAACGGCTCGTTGCGGGCGAAGTCGTAGTAGAAGCCGTTCTCAATGTTGGGGCCGATGGTGACTTGCGTGCCGGGGTAGAGGGATTGCACGGCCTCGGCCAGCACGTGGGCGGCGTCATGGCGGATCAGGCCCAAGGCGTCGGGATCGCAGCGCGTCACGAACACCACGTCTGCGTCGTGTTCAATCGGGCGGGACAGGTCCTGCAAGGCGCCGTCCACACGCATCGCCAAAGCCGCCTTGGCGAGGCCCGGGCCGATGCTGGCCGCCACGGCAGTGCCCGTCACCGGCCCATCGAAGCGGCGGATGGAGCCGTCGGGCAAGGTAATGGCAGGCATGGCGTAGGGTCCTTGATTGCGCGGGAGGGGTCGTATGGCCTTACGGCACCGCTGCCGCAACCCTTTCTCTGCGCCGCCGTCCAAGCGCCGGGCTGTGAGGCAGGAACGCCAGCGCCCAGCAGAGCGGCTGCTTCTGCTCCCTCTCCCTCCGGGAGAGGGTTGGGGTCATAGGCGCTAACTTAGTCACGGATGCATCCTACATTGGGCTGGATGGCCTGTGTTTGCGTGGGATTGGGGTGATGTCGGCGTTGTCGTGCATT
>JAABUK010005137.1_pt1 | contig 20693 bp, 26 predicted proteins | sample 5559141 | NCBI WGS metagenome assembly JAABUK01 (sample SAMN10711869, study PRJNA513367) | rock metagenome | isolation source: Antarctica rocks | place: Antarctica: Victoria Land, Pudding Butte nord | collected 2016-01-03
GGGAAAGGCACTTTGAATGTGGTCTGAGCTGTTTACAGTTTTCCCATTGATCAAGCTTGCTCACTCATGCTACACAAGCTCTTCCACCTGTGTACATGCTGCATGTAGATGCCACATGATCACTCATATTGTCTGCAGCAGTCAGCTTGCATGAGTAAAGCCCACCCGACAGATATGCATGCGTCATGTATGCAAGCGTACCTACCTAAACCCTAAACCCTTTTCTGATCCCCAGACTCATCCCTAGGGCATCCCAGATTTGCTGGGACGCTGACTAGAACTCCTGGACTCATCACACTTAGTATACAAGATGCATTGCAGAAAGAGAGAAAAATAAAAGGTTACGCTTTTCAGCGATCATAACCGGAGCCTCCCAAGGCGGCAGCCCGGAGCTATGACCATAGGCCATAGCCCTAAGAAAAAGGGAAATTCCTGAACCTAAGGTGGATCCGGCCTGTTCTGTTTGCGTTTGTTTGTCTTCTCCTTTTCTAGTACTCTTCTAGATGTCAAAATCTTGTGAAATGTCAAAACAGAATGTTCATGTAACTTGGACATGACTTTGTTTGCAGGTCCATGCTCTACACCTATCTTTGCTAGAGCGTCAAATGTAGTGTGATACTGTGAACTAGATTCTCCTATGATAATCAGCAGAGTGGTAACATTGTAGCCATAGTCCTTAAGAGCTTCCTCCAATGCTTTATGATGTGCTCCCTTTTCTTACAGCTTTTCCTCATAACTTGTATCAGAGCAATATCCTCCTTCCACAATCTTTATGCTTCTTGGATTTCCCTTAAGCATCATTGGTGTCAAGGGTGTCATTCTGCATCCAGAGTTGTCATCATGGCGCAGGTACTGCTGTTGCTCTGCTGTTGTCATTTCCACTGTCATCATGTCTGGCCTCATATTGCTCCGTGTGGCTGATGCTCCCCCCTGCAAGAAACCCCTCTCCACTGTCGGGTCTAAGCCCCCTGCTTGTAAACATCTGTCTGGGAGCACAAGGGCTGGAACTCTCTTACTGTGCACGCCAATGTCTTTGAGTCCCTCAATCTTTCCAACATCTGCAATCAAGTAGCTGCATTGCATGCTACCATGATGTGAAAAACTGTACAAGTGTTGGCTGTTGCGTACTTGGAGCTTGCATTGTATGGCTTGGCAGCCGCATTAGTCATCAGCCGAATCAGCTGACATACAACCACAAAGTCATCACAAAGGCTGCAAAGTTGACGGCACTGCAAAAGAGCATGTATGCATACCAATGCATGACAATGACTGAAGCTTCATTGAAGCGTCTCAACTTTGTGTCGTATGCCCAAGTGGACTATTCTTTGACCCTCATGGGACCCCCTAGCCTGCTCCATTGCACATGAGGCATTGTGCATAATGTTGTTTACAATCGTTGTAGTGCATCACCACAGCCACACTGATGTTGTGTTGTGAGCTCTGGGCTGCCGCCTTAGGAGGCTCCTGTTATGATCGCTGAAAAGCGTAAACATTTCTTTCTGTTGTGTTGTGACTGCAGTGTTTACTGGCAACCATTGTTGCAAGCGTCAATGGACACCTGGAGCAGATTGCAGCAAGAAGATGGTGTTTCTTTCGGCATGGGCAGCAGTGGGTCTGTATGGGCAGGAATGCCCCATCTGAGGCTTGTGTGAGATTGTGCCAGGATGCTGTAACAATGTTGAGAGGCCCAGAAAGGCAGGTTTTTGGGTGGGTGATGTGCGGGGCAAAAAAGCTGGATTTTAATCAGGTAAATCGTATGGAGAAGAAAGATTTTTGCAATTTTAGGGTTCGCGGGCAGCAGGCGCCTTCGGCGCCAACCACTGAGATCTCTGGGCAAAAGCAGGCTGGTCTAGTCTAGCCTGTTGAGCTGACCTGGACCAAGCGAGGGCTCGGCCAAGTGGTTTAAGGCTTGTGCGATGGCTCGTGACCGTCAGCTGAGTTTTGGCCGCAGATCTGCGCGGCTGAGCTCGACATCACACCTTGCACAGCAGCCTTGACTCGCCATAAAAGCGGAACTGAGGAGTCTGCTTGCCGAGAGACGAGGTGCACGGATGTAGACTGCCTCACTGGTGATACTTGCCAACTTAGGAAGCGGGAAGTTCTGATTGCAGCGGCATATTGCAGTATGAGGCATGCAGTTCTGCTGAAAGCTGCAGCCCAGAAAAATGGTCAACCAATCACCCAAGTATAAGAATCACGGAAGTTGACCTGGTCAATATGTCAACTTCCACCGCTGTTACATACAATAGCTGACCTCGCAGGCACACCACCTATGCTTGGTGTACGCTTGCTCGGCTTTTGGATAAGGACTTGACTGGAATACGAGGCGGAGGACGACGGCATATGGGGCTTCTTGCTGACATGTTCGATCAGGTCATCTTTGTCAGATCCTCATCAAGCCAGGTCCGTTCCCCTATCAGCAGCTGCATCTTGGTGCTTGCCTTGCTCAAGCAACTCTCTTGGTTGTCGAGCTGCTGATCAGTTTCACCGACTTGCAGGCACGGCGGACCGAGTCTTTTCATGCTGAGCCTCCTCACTGCCGCGAAGCGGCATAACAGGCTTTTGAAACAAGCTTTGCCTTGTTGGAGGGAACATAAGAGATCGTTTTGATCACACCTCATTCTGATCTGCAAGGTGAGAAGGCACTTACGTCTGCCCTGATTCCCCGACTTCTTGATTCACTTTCTTGCACCTGCTGAGCGCGAAGCGCTTCGTACGTACGCCAAATCGGATCTGCAAGCTTGTTTCTGATTGCAACTTGCCTGAGGCTTGCTGTCTTGCCGAAGATTTAGTGTTCAGCAGTCAGTCAACTGTAGGTTGACTTAACATGCTTGGGAATCACAGAAGAGCTGCTCACAAACCAGCCGGTGACATTCAGGTTGTGTCCTTTGGCCATAACACTGCTGCTCTGTCACAGGAAGCATGTCCAATGCACCAGCAGCCAAGATATGCACTGGAGAGGCTGTGAGCTACACTTGAAGCATTGGCTGAAACGACATGCTTCACTTCAAGCCAAGGTGTTGCCTCTCAATCCTGATGCATTCACCTGCAGATTGCTGTCAGGCATGTCTTGCAATCATCTCCAAAATTGCATGGCAACAGCAGCCACTCTGCCTCAACTCAGATGCACTGGCCAGGGCCTTGACATGTCACAAACTTTGTGCCTTTGCTGAAAATTGAGTCTTGCATGCTGGGATGACCATATGGGGGCTTGCAGCATGGTGATCACATCATCATGTTCTGCTGAGCATGGGCTATGCATTGCCCACCTGACTAATGGCTTGGCACAATGATCAATGGCTTGCAATGACTGTGCATGATGCTAAGCTCACCTCCCTAAACCCTACGTTCTCACATACAGACAAGTTCCGTTGACTGCAATCAAGCTTTGTGAGGAAGACTGTAACGCCGCAGGCAGTTACCAACTGTCACAACTCAGCAACACTCGAGTGAGCTTACTAATCCTTTATTAACACACAGCATAATCCTTACTGATCAGTTGAGCCGCCGGCTCAGGTTTGCTTCAACACTGCAAACTGAACTGACTGTGTTATCTCAACATGACGATTATCGGAATACGCTCGACAGCTTTACACTTGTGGAGCACACGACACGACATCCAAAACCACCATATGCTTTTCAGCACTTGACAATTCTCTGCCACGGTTTGATGTCCAAAGTAGCACAACAGGATACATGACATCAATGTCTATAGTGAGAACATGCTGAGTGCATGCTCCCACGGCAAGGAGTACTACATGTCAAGATGAGTGCATGCAATTACACACAATCTCATGCAAGCATCACGAGGCTGCATAGTGCAAGATGGGTGAGCAAGTACACCGGACTGCTCTGCAGCATATGTGCTTGCTGAGAAGCGCTGCTCCCACCTGCCACAATGTCAGCATGCAATTACATGCACAAAAGCAGATCTGTGTAACGCCCACACACACGCATCTGCAGCAACAGCATTGGACCGAGCAAATACGCTAGCTCGATCTGTGTGCACCAGCTCGGCGTCAAGCTAGCGCATTCGTTTCAGCTGTGCCGAGATTCCTTGCCGTCTCATTAATCTGCAGGATCACTTCAGCGCTCTGCAGTTCGAAGGTGCAAGATGCAGTCCATTTAGGTCACGTCCATCTGGGCGGGCAGGGCCCGACTTTGCAGCCAAGGAGCAACCTCATTGATCGCAATGGACTTGAGAGAGCCACTGAGTGGTGGCGTTGCATCAGGCAGCTGCGAATCCTTGGACAGGTACCGTCTGCAGCAATCTGCACAGTAGATCGAAACCTTGCACAGAAGTGACCTCGCGCCAGGAGTGCGTGATCTGCCCCCTCAGTTCCTGCAAGTACCACACAGGAGCTGCAAATGTGGCAAGCACGACGCCGCAGCGCGGCGTGGTCGGGGCCGTTTTACATATGTGTTTTGAGTCATTTCAAAAAGCAGTGTCAAGCACATAGCACTGTTGCATCAATGTTGACATAGCAGCACTTGCTCAAATGTGTTCACTGTGTCATTTTACATGTTTGTTTTACAAAGCCAGAGCTGCATGTCTTGCTCTGAAGCGTCTTCGCGCTGAATGCCACAGCTCAGCATGGAGACTCAAGGATTGGTGTCCTTGCTTGCTGCTGCACACTCCTCTTTGATCCGAGAGTGTAACAGTACTGGCTGGCTGCCTTGCTTGCTACTCATGTTCCAATGAGCAGCAGCTTTTTTGGTTCTGCCACTGCTAGTTTATAGGTGAGAATATGCAACAGTGACACTTCTGCTCTCTGTTGCAGGCCCGCATATGCGCAACAGTGGTGATCATTGGCATTTTACACGGTGGTGGTCTCTGTGCTATCTGGAGAATTTCTGCAAGGTGAGATTAGGTCTGTCATGTTGCATGTAGCGCGCTGCTCAGACTTTGTACAAATGAGAGTATTAAAACTGGCAGTCTTGTATCCATCTGCCCTTGTCTGCCCATGCAATGCCATTAGCCTGCAACACAGTGGACTTGTAAATGTGATGTCACTGCAAATGTCTTTGAAGCAGCATCACAACATCCTGTCAAATGCACTGGTTCAGCTGCTGAGAGATGTGGCTGCTGCAGGCCTTGACAAGCTTAAGCAGTCTGCAGCCAGCAGCAATGCAGCTGGTGGGCAGAGCACAGCCCCAGGTATGGCAAGCCTGCCAAGCAATCCTGTTAGGTAAGATTGCTCGCAGCAGCATGCTGAGAAAACCTGTTTAAAGCATATCTGCATGGCAGCTGCCCCTGTCATGCAGTCAGACATTACCGATTACGAACCGTACAGCTGCAATGAGTGACAAGGCTGCAATGACTTCAACGCTGTGAGCTGCATGTGTCAGCTGTTGAGCAGTCATCAGCTACCTGACTCCTGACCTGAGCGTGTGACTCAGGTGCTGACAGTCAGCTCCCGTTCAGCAGCGGAACTTGAAGAGCTGCACTAGCTGTGCTTTGGTTGCTTGGCTGCGGCTCAGGTGGGACCGCTGACAAGCATACGCAATTAGAGTTTGTATACATCTGCAGCTTCTGGGTATGGGACCAGCCACTGTGTGTGCAGCTGCTGCTTGCTGTTGCAATGTCACACAGGCTGCAGTACACTTGGGCCAATTGGCAGTAGCTTGTGTGATTCTACAGCCTGATATGTTGCCGTTTAGTGCCTGTAAATATAACATGTAAGAAGCTGAGTGAACTGCATGAGTCGCTGTCTTGCTGCATTGCTGGTGTCATGCTTTTGAAGGTTGCTTGCAAGGTCAATTGAGCTGAATGCTGCATAGTACACTGAAACCTACAAGCGGTCCCTGGCATGTCACACAAAGACAGATGGCATAGTTGTGGCTGCATGCTCTCTGAACATGTCTACAAGGTGAGTTCAGGTCTGCCAAGTTACATGCAGTGCTGCTGAGAAGTGATGCAATTGACACCAGCACACATGACAGCCTTGTGATACATGACTACCCCTGTCCTGCAGAAACTGCTGATCATCATGCTACCAGCCACTTACACAGCTGCAATGATTGACAACAGCTGAGGTGACCTCAGCACTGTGGGCTGCATGTGTCAGCTGCTGAGCAGGCATCACTTACTGAATTTTGAGCCTGTTACTCAGATGCTGCCAGTTGTTTTGCTTTTAGTTGCTGTACTACAGGGCTGCGCTGGCTGTGCTGTGCTGTGGCTATCAGACTAAGTTTTAGGGAAAAGCGCCAACAAGCATATGGTGACTACTTGTATACAGCAGATTCTGTGCATGAAGCCATTGACTGTGTGTGCAGCTGCTGCTTGCTGTTGCCATGTCACACAGTCTGCAGTCTAGCTGGACCACTTGTATGTGCAGCCTGTTTGACTCTGCAGCCTGATTTGCTGTTGCACGCCATGTGTTGATGTGTCATCTCGGTAGCTGAAGGGTTCATCAGATGTTGTGTTGCATTTGCTGCTTTGCTGGCAGCCTGTTGCTGCAGTGTTGATGGTATAGCTGTGAAGCTTGTTTGAGCTGGGATGTATGATTGTACTGGTAGTGTATGATGACAGTCGCAGTGAGCTGCTCTTCATGAAGTATGATCTGGCTTCCAATGTGTCTGATCTGCCAGCTGTGCTGGCAAAGCTGGTGTACGATGTCATCTGCCTAGAAGAGCTGCATGGACTCTGTTTCACCACCTGTGGCTGACTGGTCTGTATGTGTTTGTGAACATGACGCAGGTATATGGCGCAGGGTTTATTGATGCAGAATAGCCACTGCTCAACGGTAGAAGTCGCTGTTTCTGCACAGGGTATTGCAACAGTTCCCTGCATACCGGTATATGCAACATTTGTAGGCAACATTTTGCTGAGGCTGATGGGTTATCAGCTGGGTAAAGTCCGTATGCAGAGCTGGCCAGTGTGTTTTGTGCAATGTTCAAACAAGCAGTATTGTCAAATAGCCACTTAGCAATGCAATGTGAGCATTTGTTGAGCATGGTCACATGTACAATTGTTGCATTCAATTGATTTCATCAATTCGATTGACCTGATCAAAGGCAACATAACGGGCGCTACAGCAGCCAAAATGTAAAGATTGAAAACACCATTTTGACATTGATGCAATCGTATGAGCCCGTCACTGCTGGACCGCTTTGTGTATCATGCCACAGAAGTCTAGACTCAGAGTGTCACTAAGCTCAAGCATATGGAAATGTGCACATATGCTGAGGCGCTTAGTGATCAACCTGAAACTGGACTGCGCTGCAAGTGAAACGAACAAGCTCTCAAAGATTCTGCATGATACTTAGACTATATGCACAACATGGTACTGTGGAACATGACCTGTTAGTGTCCTATCAATTGATCAAATCTTTGTCGTTCCACCGCAAGTCAAGCTCAACATGCAGACAACAACTCAAAGTTCCCTCATTGGATCTATTGCATGCAGTAAAAGTTATTTGCATTCTGCCACAGCATGCTCATGAAAGGACATGTTTAACACACCACTCAAACTTACTGTGGTGCCATTAGAATGCAATCGCAACAATAACAAGCTGAGACTGAGCCATTGAATAAACCATCAGAGTTGAAGTCTAATGAGCCGCCCTGCTTGTATACACCGCCCTGCTTTTATGCACCTCTCTGCTTTTATACACCGCCCTGTTTGTATACACCACTCTGCTTCTGTTTCTGAAGGTGCTGTCATTGTGACATATACACTGTGACGTACACAATGGTGTGAACACTTGCTGCTGGTGACCGCTCATGATGATGACCGCTGGCCCAGAAACTAGTGTAGCTGCTCACTAGATGTACAGAGCTGAATTGAATGGTCTGCTCAAGCATAGTATTGCTGGCTACTTGACCAATCTCATATCAGACACCCTGTCGGAGAAGAAGACATCCTTATGGGCATCATACAATGCTTGAAGCTTCTGGATGTACTCTTGATGGTGCTTGCTTCCAAGCTGTACAGCTTCTTCACTCTTCATGTCACCTGTGCACAAGGACATTGTCACTTGGCAAGTGCTTTGATATCAGCAGACTGCAAGTCAGTATGTGTCATTAGAGCATGCCAGCAGCATTACAGATGATGTACCATTGTATTGCTCCACTTGCAAGGGTCCTCCAACCACAACGTTGATTGATTCTCTGAAGGGCAACAGCCCTACAGGGCCATAGAAGAAGCCTCTGCCATGAGCAAGTGGTACTGTAAACCCAGTAGCCCTGCATGTATTCCCAAACATCAGGTCACAATGCCAGCCATATCACAGTTTGTGCAGCTTTGAATATAGGATTGCAGCGCAGAATGATTGTGGACAGCAGCAGTGCAGCAGCTGCAAAGACATGTTGCAACAGATTTGGCGGAGGAGAGAGACACAATGTCTATCTGCAAAAACTGTTATTTGTTGTTGTTTGTCATTGTAATAAACTAGAAAGAGATGCTCAGTAAGGAGGCAGATTTCTGCAGACATTTGAGACAACACACCTTTTTACAGCTTCTTGTATGCTATGAAGCATCCCTTCCTTGACTTGGTGTGCATGCCACACATCATTCTCACCAAAGACTAGAACAGGCACCACGGCAGCACCTGCAGATGCAACAGGCTCAGTCACCTGATCACTACCTGTGAACGTTGCATGCTTCAGCTATGCAACAGCATACAAGGGGAATCAGCATAAGATGCTTTGCCCTTGTGCATCATTGAAAGCAGGAAGTGCAATCGCCAAAACCCACATTGCCAAGTGCTGCACTAGCTTGGACTATCAGAGAGCGCATGTGTGCACTGTCTGCCCAGCTTGTCAGCCACTTCAGAATCCGGGCATGATGAGTCGCAGCAGTTGTACCTGTTTGCAGCGCTATCCTTATGAACCCTTGCCTCTTTTTAAGCACCAGGTCCAGTGTATGTGGGCGAGACAGCAAGGATTCCTCTGCCCCTCCCACAGCTAGGGCTACAGCCCTCCCAGGCTTCTTCAGCACCTGCGCACAAGAACATTAGCAGTGTGCACATGCAGCACTCCACACTTTCCCTACTTATGCCAAGCAGCTACACTGACAAACCAGTCATAGTAACTACATTGTCTTGTGTATGATGCCAAACAACTACATCAGGCCTGTGATATTGTTGCAAAGCAGCACTCATGGCCCTTCATAGGCTACAGCGTGCATGGCAGACTTTTTCAGTGTGCATCCTGACATACCTTCAAGAGTGTACTCTTGCTAACATCTATAAGTCCTAAGGCCAGCATGAGCTCCCTGACTAGAGGGCACTTGAAATTCCATTTCAAAGTACCTGCAACATGTCAGCATGAGATCACATATGACTACATTAGACAAATGTCAAGCAACCCTGCTTGTACCATGAACATGCATGGTCAGCATGATGTTGAATGGAGTCAATTGACACAAGCGTCAACAGCAGCAAAATATTGGACAAGGCTTGCCACATATTACTGCTCATGCACTGAAGATTGCAGCTGACATCACATCGAGATTTGCCTACCTACATGTAGATCAATGCCAGGAAACTGTTGGGTGAATCCGCAGGCTTCTGTGCAAAAGCTGCACCAAGCATGTAGGGACAGAACACCATGAGGATGCATGGCAAAGACATATCTGCAGTCCAATCTAGCATGTGAGCACACAAGTTCTTGGTGATGGTCAGCACCTCGCTTTATCACAACACACGCCAGCAAGGACAGTGCCAAGCAGCAGCAGCAACGTGCAGCAGGAACATGCCTGTCACTGCTGCTCAGTTCTGCTGTTTTGTGAAGTCTCACAGGGAAGTAGGACGCCATCTGTCAGCAGGTATTTGGTCACAAGCATTGCGACAGACAGTGTGCCTGACTTTGCAGCTTCTGAGCACAAGAGGGTGATCTGTGCAGCAGGCTTATGCTTACCACTTTCCATATGCTAGCTCTCTTCAAGACTGTCGGAAAGGTGAACGAAGTTATCGTGTTGAGCCCAGATCCGTTGATATACACGAGATACCTGCGCGAGTTCGTTCGCAACGTTGATTAGGTGCCACGGCATGCACGCATGCACCAGTGTTTGGGATAGTCGCTCTCGAATTCGCAGTTTACTCACGTCAGGATAGGTACTGCATACCACCAGCTTCTGAAAGCAATGTATATGGTTGCCGCCCAGCATATTGGCGACCACAGGTACAGAGTGAAAGCAAAGACTGCAGCACACTTCTGTAGCAGAGTACCCTGGTCTTGCTTGACCGACATTCAGCTGATGATGCGATCTTCGAGGACTGTGGAACTGATGAGTGCAGGGCACAAATGCAAGCTGTGGCGGTACAGGTTGAGAATTCAGGCTCGATGGTAACTAGTTGGTCCACACACAAACATGACTCATGAATGGTGCAGAGACCCACTACGTTTGACCTAGCGAAGCAGCTGCTACAGTAGCACAGAGGGCGCTGTAGCAACAAGTTTCAACGACCCACATGTGGACCTGGTCGACAAAAACACAGGATGTTCAGGTATGCTTGATACATGCATGCAGCTTGATCACAGCCTTGGTGTAACCATCTATAGAAGAGAGGCGAGGATGATAAGCACACAGCAGCACTCATGCATAAGTGCAGATGGACAATGCAGCTTGACGCAGCCAACTCAAATGAAATCTTTGATAAGACTTGACACGCAATGTTGCTGAAATCTGGATTTGTGTCTGCAGTGTTATCTTTATATGCATGCATTAAATACAAGTCAAGAGTTCTGACCAAAGCGCAATGGCCAGCTTGCAGGCTGACTGCTCCAAATATTATATAATACTAGTACCGTACTCGTATTAATGTTTCTCGATTTAATAATTAAGTATTCTGAGGCGGAGCCGACATAAAAGCATTGAATTAATCATTATCGTCCTCCGATGTTCTTTACTCCGCCGCGGATTTAAAATGGGCGGCGGAGTAAAAGTATACCAATATTTTCTCAAAAGACCGCGATTTTGAGCAAAAGCTTGCTCATGCTTCCTTGATAGATTGGATCTCAGATACACGTCCCCAAGGATGCACTGATTTGCAGAGCCCTTGCTCATGCTTGTGATCCTGCTCATGTCACCTTGCAATGGCGGTCCTGCGCTTGCAAACTTGATCCAGCCTTTCATTTGGACTTGATCATCATTGTGCATTACCTCGGGCTTTTGCAATGCTCTCCGATGGTCAACGCCGACTGGATAGGTTCTGTTTTGGGTGCTTTAGTACGGTTCAGAACCCAATCGTGCAACCTTTGCCTGTGTTCGGGCCCAAAGGGACTTTATGCTGTTGTTGTAGCAAGACTGTGACAGTTGCAATGCAATCGTTTTGGACTTGTAAGACTGCTCGATCATCATTAAAATCATTAAAACAATTCGCCAGCTGTCCGAGGTGCATTAAAAATAAGAAATAATGCAACGAGTATTTAATCGATTAAATTCTAGCGGAGCGCGAGGAACATTAGTACGCGAGGATCATTAATACGAGTACGGTAACACACAAACTCCTTTATGTCGATAATGAGCAATACCAACAATGCATTACTTGCAGAAGTGTTACAGGAATCTCAGCATCAAGGTATATAGTACACAACACATGGCTGAAGACACTGCGTCTGCCTTATGCACTCCTGCCTTTGCGCAACCTTTCTAACTGAGAGTCAACTTCAGCAAGTTGCTGAGCGGGATCTGAAACCAGGTTGGGCCGACTTGCAAAAGAGTTAGCTTGTGATCTGAAAGAGTTGGACTGCTGCACACCAAGTGGTCGCACCTGGTCCATGGGGGCATTGCGTATCATGTCAGACCAAAGTTTTGGCATCTCTGTTGAGAAGATGACAGGGTCAATGTGGCTTCCCAGTGCGACCTAAACGGCACCACACAAAGCAGTAATGAGCTTTGCATGAAGCTGTCAGGCTGTCAATCAGGCTCTACTCAGTCCTTAAGAAATTAGGTGGTACTTTCACAAATAACTGCATGGTCTTCGCAGTATGGCTATCTAGGAGGCTTGTCCTGTCCACGCAGGTATTCAGCCCATCGCTTGGGCAGCACATCTACAATGTCCAATGGCCCCAGGCTGTCGGCATTCTCTAGCACTGCCTGCATTATGCATCCACATATTGACCAGGCACATTGCGACAACGCCATCAATCAGGGGAAGAGCAGTTGGATGCTTGGAGAAAGATGTCATTGCACATGCTCTCGTTGAGGAGCATGCAGTGGTATAGGCAGCCAACAGAAGCACACAAAATGTCTCATAACAAGACAGGTCTTGAATCTTGAGTCACCTGCGGAGCATTTGCATGGAGATGTCTCAGTGAGGATGCATTGCGTTCTCGCATTTGGTGATAATTCTGGGGAAGTTGCTGACGCCAAAAGTCATTCTGCCATCTGTCAGGCAACATCTCTGAAATGTTTTTGAGACCTGATGACGAGTCTGATGCCTCAAGCACTACCTGATAGAGCATACATAGTCGTTGATGCACAGAAGTACAGAAGGCGGACTGGGAATTGCACTTAAAGCACCCGGCATGAGCATGTCCTCACGCAAGCAGGCGTCCATCTTCCTGGCTGATGCTGAGCAAGGGAATGTACCTGCAGTGTGATGGCCTCATCAAGCAAGGCCTCGTGTGCTTTGCGAGTCTTCTCCAGTTTGGGCCTCAAGCTGCCGGCCACACTGTCTGTCTCCTGTTTGCTAATCCACATGTTGCTTCCTGCACCAGCAGCCAGAGCAGGTACAAATCTGTTCAAAACAACACGAATAAATTAAATTAAACTAATAAATTAAAATAAAATAAAATAAAATAAATTAAAAAGTAAAAAAGATAACAAAAATTATAATAATGATGAAGTCGCTTCCCAGCTCATGATGAGCTAGGTATGTGCGGGACAAGTCCTGTCTCTCCAAAGCAGTCTGTCTTGCGCATCACTATAAGGTCTGCCAATTCGGCACTTTTGACAGTCATCAGATACTGTTGGTCATAAACAGCAGGTGAGTGTTGTCCAGCTGTTCAATCAGTGAACGCATGCCAACACTCACACAAGCGCAGTGAGAATTGTGCAAGGTCAGATCAAGCTGTGATTTGCATGCAAGTAGGGCCAGCGCAAGGTTAAGATGGCGTGTAACATATCCTCACCGCGTCCTACACCTTGGCTGGCCTTCAGGCTGATGAGCTTGTCCACCAAGCTCTCTTTCAGAGCTGTGGCCTCCCCCAACACTGAGGCCAGGTTCTCCCCTTTCTGAGTCAGCACAATGCATGCTCTGCTGAATATACCTGCAATACGCATATCATCCAGGTTCACTGCTATGCTGACAGGAAGGCATTCTCCAAGAGGATATACTGCATCCATCCAATCATGACAACAGAAGCAAGGGAAAATGTGGTGGCAGGCAGTGTAAAACATAAAGATATTTGCACAGATTGGCTGCACCAGTATGCGACCAGGAGTGGTGTCATGATGCCGGTGTAAGCTTGCTACTGGCTATGACACTGCCATTGCTGCATGCAGGCAGCATTGTGCTGCAACAAGTTGTTCAAGCCAGTCACTCACTGGCAAGAATGTAGCTTGCGCTCTGGAGACCATCATCTTCAGAGATCTGGGAGAGAAGGAAATCTGTGATGCGTGACTGTTGGTCAGGTTGTTGCCACAGGATATGCTGCAGTAGCATGCAATCCAGCAAGCTGACGCTGTCTTTGCCGCTGGTGTAGGCAGCCACCTGAACATATCAACCTGCATCTCAACTCTTGCGCATCTCATGGTAAGCTTTGTTTGCAACAGCATAAGCACAATACAGCACCTATTCAAAATAATGCTTGCACAGCTGGTCGTGAAATATTTTGAATGTGCAGCATACTGGCATCACGTTGCTATACAATCTACAGAATCGGGCTGGGAGACAGCCTGACCAAAAGCCTGGTGTCACAACTCGATCACATTGTTTGGTCTGTCTGCAATACAAAATGAGCAAGCATACTACATGTTTCTGTTTGGGCCGTGAAAAAACCAAGTGCACCCTCAGGATCAGGCAGAACAATGACACAGCTGTGCAAGGCTCTAGAACTGGAGTGACTGACCTGCATGAGGCCCACAGCTTTGACCAGCCGCCGATCTGAGACATAGACAGGAGGCTCTATCTTCTCCCTGAGGTGTGTCCTCAGGTCTGCCAACAGCTGCCGCACCTCAACAGGCACGCTCACATGCCGCAAAGCTTGCTGCCTGCCAAGCCATCACACAAACAGTCTCTCTAAGCTTATATTGCATAGGTACTTGGCAGTGCAGGTAACAGGCCTTGGGCGATGCCAGCTGTTACAGACTGCACACCTCTAAACAATTCGCTGGCGGGGAAGACAAGCACTCTGCGTGAAGCTATGCGCATGAACACCTCTGAACCTGCTGATGCAAGGTATGACTGGAGCACAGTCACTAGTCTGGCTTACGCACTAAAGGGTTGAAGCTTGACTGACCTGATCTCCTGACACTCCTCAAATGTGAGGGCTATAGACTCCTGCGCAGCAGCTTCGCTGCCATTGCTGCGATGACTTGCCAGTCCTGTGCCCTACGCAGAGTAACACGCATTCAAGAGCTGATGTAAGAGCTGATGAAGTGCTCTTTATCTACCATTGATTGGCATTGTGCAGTTGCCAGTGACCATCAGACCAGTAAAAGACAATTGTTGCAGGGTCATATGACTCCTTGGATATCAGCAGCTGCTGAAGTGCACTTGGTTTTGTTGCAGAGCAGCCATAATCTACAGGGGTTATGCTGTCTTTCAACCACCAAGCAGGAAGCAACACCCCAAGTTGAGTGAGTCCACCCAAGCAGACTTTGCGCATATTTGACAGATGCTGAGAGGGCCAGCGGCGTCACTTGCAAGTGTTGCCAAAGCAATGATAGTGCTCATACCGCTAGATTGTTGTCTGCAGCAGCTGCAAGCATGGCTGGTAAGCCAGCATCACTGACTTCTGACACTTGGCGCCGAATGAGGAATCTGTCGTACAAAGCATCAAGCTCCTCGCTCTCTGGCAGCTCATTGGATGCACCAACCTGCAGAATGCATTCCAATACTTGGCTGCATCAGGATGCAGTACTTGGCTGCATCAGGATGCAGATCAAAGGCTGGATGCCAAGATTCAAACACCCATGTGAAGCCACTTGGGCACTAACAAAACACGACTGCCGTATGCGCACCACAACTTCAGTGGTTGTACTTAACACAAAGAAGCAGATGTCGTATCTTGCCTTACAGCAGGGACAACAAGCAATGCAGGACCCTTTCAGCGGGGGCTCACCAAGCATAGGAGAGGAACTTGCTCTCTGTCTGTGCCGTTATCAAACAGGCGCTCATTCAAGACTGTCAGAAGTGTGTTCAGAATAGCACTGTTGGCTTTGAAAATTTCATCCACAAAAGCCACATTGGCTTTGGGCAGATACCCTTCAGTCTGCCTCACATATCTGTCATCTTCTAAAGCACGCATGGACAGAGGCCCAAATAACTCCTGCATAACTTGCCACAAGACTTCAGCGAGGTGTGTGTCAGAGCCTCCCGCTGCCTCAGCATTGCCTAAAAGCTTCATCATCTGTGACATAAAATTGACAGTAGCGCACTTGATGACTCTTGTGAGCAAGAGCAGACAGGCGCTGATGCGCATCGAGACCCACCACAAAGCATATTTCATCATGCTCACAATGATACTCACGCCAGATCTAGCAAACATGACTGTATGCCAAGCATGCAATGCAAGGAATGTGCAAACTGACCTCAGGTACAGAAAATCGTGTAAGAAGCCGTTCAAAAAAGCTTCCAGCACACAGGCGTGACAGGCGGCGACCAAGTTCGCTCTTTGCTGTGCCAGGAGGGCCAATGTACAAGACATGCTCCTGAGACAGCGCTGCGAGCAGCAACAGCCGAACCTAGAGCAGTCACTCACTCTGACATGCGCAAAGCTGCAGTGTGTCGTGATGTTGTCACAATTGCATCACAATTGCATCACAACATCAAGCGTCCTGTTCAGGTTGACTGAGAGCAGCCCTTGTTCAGTGCCAATTGGCTGCCATTCCAATCGTTTGGTACATGGCAACAAAATGCTTCTGAGACATTGCAAGCATACAGACTGCGATGGAGTGCCTCGAAGATAGTTGAAGAGCTTACTTCTGTATCTCGCTCAATGAGTCCTTCTTGCATGACTTCAATGGCCCTGTTCAAGCGAGCCCTTAACGGTGCAGTTGCGGAGTCAGCTGACTGCGGTCCACCCTGAGCTGTGCTTACTTGCTGATTGATTGCTTCGCTGACAGCTTTCATCTCTCTCTCTGCTGCTGCTTTGAGCTTGGCAGTCTGAAGCATAGACACAGTCTTACAAGATTTTCAGAGTCTTAGTGTGTGTTGCCAGTCTTTATTCTTTGCACTGAAGGTTGCTCAGGTGCAAGGAGGGACACTGACAAGTTGGACTGGCAAGTAAAGAGGAACGATACATTTACATACCTGCTCACTTCTTTCCTTGTCTTTTTGCTCCTGTGTGAGAACTCCTTGAGCCCCTGCAGGTAATTGAGGAAACTGCGTTTGTGAATTCTTCTGGAAACACTTCCAACTTGTAGCAGGTACACTTGGTCAGCAGTATGGCCAGACCTTCTGCTGCCCGAACGACGAGCACCTGAGTCCAGCATCGTCTGCATCGAGCATGAGACAATCAAACTACTGCTGATCTGAGCTGCAAAGCAGGTGCTGTGTTACCTTCGTGTTTGATGTACTGTCACAGTACGCGGATTGAACTGCAAGCAGGCTGGTCGCACCAAGCCACCATGCACTGTTTCGCGAAGATTGGAACGCCACTGAGATGGCATGCACAGCGACATGATGGTTTGGGCAGGGTGCAACCCACAGGAACGGACTTGCCAAGTGAAATGTTGATCATGAGGGCGGTTGCACTGGTTTCGGAGCAATCGGTTAAAAACGAAGAGGAAGACTACAGTCGTGAGTCGCATTTTCAGATGCATGCTCGCAGTCTGAATGTAGTCTGCATGTAGTCTGCACTGCCAGTTAGTGCATACATGGAGTTTCTTTCGGATCCCAGGCATGTCACGGGATTAGGAGCTGTCAACGACGTTCTGCAGACTGACGGGACCGAGCGATGTGCAACCAACTTTGATGAACAAGCCCCAAGCGCCTCAAATGCAACCCTGTTTCCAGGCTCCCCGAGCGATTTTGTACTTAATCTTGCTGCCTCTTCGCGAACAACGCCGACAGAGCGAACTCTGGCTTCCGAGGACTACAGCAATCCCTCAGCTGCTGCTGAACGCCACCCCTCTTCCCAGTCACTGCGCTCTTACAAAGGCTTTGTCTCACATGCGGACACCAGAAAGGCCTTACCCGCTGCAAAATCCTGGGTAATTAGCAACAGGAAAGTGCAGAAAAGATACAGGGAAAGACAGAAGGTCAGAGCTGTGCATGGAAGCACTGGGGATTGCTGCAAGTCCAGGGTGTTGTGCAGTGAGCTATACATTTGCTTGTCATAGGCCGAAAAGATGTCGATGGAGCAGCAGCTTGACAACCTGACAGCTCAGCTGCAAAATATGACAGCAGACAATGCCGAGCTAGCAGGGCACAACACTACATTGGAAAAAGCAGTTGTTTTCAAGGATCACGAAGTTTCGCAACTTCAAGAGCGCAATCATGTGAGCACACTTCAACAAGTTAGTCTTAACACCTTCATCTGATAACCTTCGCATAATTGCATAGCTGACACCAGCTGCCAAAATAGTGTATGATGTTGTTTCTGCATGGAAAGAGGACCCCATCATCTGTATCGCTGATGCTGAACAGGCAAACCTTTCTTATACATTGTCAAAATCACTTGCTTACTGGAGCTTCCAAAGCTTGCTACATATTCTGCAGGCAATGGACACCACATCCACAGCAGCTAGTGCTGCCGCAGTCTCCTTTAGTTCTAGGGTCGAACCGTCTGTCAAGCTGGCTGGTCAGCCCAATGTCATACAAACATACAAAGGCATTGTGAAGGGCATGGTCAGTCAGATGCTGAGGTTGAGTCATGAAGGGCTGACGCCTGCACTGACACAAGAGCTGGAAGGAGCAGCTTGCGCACTGGTGGGGCTTCTTTTCACTGCATGTCATTGTAATCCGTCCCACCCATCAGGCTGATCTGTCTGCTCGGACTGCTGGCTCGTTCAGGATTTGGTCATAAATGTGGAAGTTGAGGTGTGCTCAAGTTGTGTGCTTGAGTACAAGGAATATGGGAAAATTGCTTTACAAATGTCTGTCTTGCATTGACAGCCAATTGTCCCCATGACACCGCAGGTTCAAACGTTTGTCCCCACTTGCTTTGCCTGCCTGAATGCTTATCATGGAAGTCAGCTTGTGTCATCAACTGTTCACTCAAATCACTGATCAAACTTGGTGTGAGCAGCACTCAGCAGCACGGCATGAGACAAAGCTTTCAGATGATGCAAAAGCACAGCCATTCATGACTTGCAGATTGTGCTGTTCATGCATACTTTCATCTTTAGTGCGCATGATGGAGCTAGGCTGATGAAGGCCGACCTGGAGCATGATCACTACCAGGCCGCTGCGCTTCACGGCCCTCAAGAAGACCCCAAGCACTTGTGGCAAACAGTCACGGTAGGCAGCCACTCCCTCCTGCTGTATGCGTTTTGTCATTATCAACCAGTGCAAGTAGCATGGGCAATCAAATAACAGGCTGCTGACATGTCCAAGAACGTCACGGCAACGTCTTCTTTGAACAAATTTGTAAAGGCTTGGTGTGACAATTCCTAGTCTGCTTTAGACTGCATGAAGACATATTTTCGTCATAACATGAATCAGTGGAAGTCTTAGCTCATTGCCCAAACATTCATGTGTGAGCCTGTGTTCAACACAATCAAAGGTTCCACGCAGCATTCTCAGGGTCTCAGGGTAGCCTTCAACCCATGGCAAATTCTCCAAATGCAGAACAGCATGCTTCTGAATTCATGTGCATTCTGCAGGATAGGCTTGAGTTGCGCTGTGAACAGAAACAAGAGATGGCCAATCTACGCAAGCACTTCTTGCAGTCTCTGCATGAGTGCCACGAAGCAAGGGAGGGTATCTGCTTGGGCCTGCAGCAGGTGAGTGAGAGCAGTCCATGCATCAGTGCTAATCTTAGTTCACTTAGACCAGGGCATAGTCAGGGGAGAAGCTGGCATATGTCCACCTAAGGCATGAGGGACAGTGTATTCCCACAGATGCACTTTTGATAACACAGCAGCACAGAAATTGCTTGCATGTGTCATGTGCACTTTCAAATGCATTTTCTCGTGCAGGGTACACAGAAGATCCAAACTGCATACACAACTATCGACACAGATGCACAAGCATATATTGCGTCAATGCTGGAGTTGCATCATGAAAGCAAACAGCTTCGGGAGAACCTGCGCAAGCAACACCGCATCTGGATGGACTTCTATGCCACCATATTCAGAGTAAGCTCCTAACTAAGCGTGCAGATGCATGCAAGCAGCATGGCAGAGACCTGAGCTGTGTGGTACTCAGCGACTGGCAAATGTAACCATGAGGTCATGCTTTCAGATTTGCTAACCCTGCTTTCTTGCAAGCTAGGAGCCCAATACTACAGTCTGATGAAAGCCCGTTGTGACACCCTGTCTGTATTAGGCAGCATGTTGCGACATTTTCGGCCTCTGCTTTGTTGATTGTCACACACATATGCACAACTGATCTACAGGTATTGCATGCAGTTGTGGGATGCGCGGCAAACTTGCTGTGCAGCCGTTCATAGCTTTCCTAGGTTCCCAGACCTGCTCGCCATATCCTCTTGTGTGGCCATAGCTGAAGCTCCCCAAGATGTTGCTGGCGACAGATCCTTCCGTACACACAAAGTTGAGATGAAACGGTCGCCACGCTTCACTCACAGGCTGCTTGCTAGCAGTTAGATCCTGGCATAGCAGTTTTGCATGTACATATGTGGCTACATGATGGCTGTTCAGCTTGATGCCACATCAGCAATGCAGCTGCAGCACATGCTCTGCGCCGTGTTTTGCTCCATGTCAGTGGAGTAGAATGTACTTAGTCAATAGCTGTGCACTTCATGTTCAACAACCTGTACAATATATATAGTAGATGATAGCCCATCAGAACTGATACAGATAGGCATTTCATAAAGTGTTTCTACAACGATGTGTTGCAGGTCCTTGTGTTGCATAACAGAGATGAATTGTACACAACACATTTAAAGCTCATTTAGACAACAGCTGTGGCATCGTTGTGCCTGCTGCTGTCAAATTTTGACAATGATGCAATTGAACAGAAAGACATTCGGGAATGCATTTGGAAATGCTCATACATGAGCTTTTGCAACCAATTTGGTTGACACACACAATCCTGTTCAGACACGTAGGCCGACATATATGCATACTAATCAAAGCACCTGGCTACTCTAGAGGCAATTCACGGCTTTGCGATGCGCACACTCACATGTTCACATTTGATTGTAAATTAGGTGAGGTGATGCTTAAGCTTGCATTGCAATTGATAAACCACGCAAACAGCTTATATAACATCTAACGGCGTGAATGATAATGTCATGCTTTCAGCTGGTATTTCAACATCATGCAAATGCTTCCAGCTAGTATCTTGAAGCTGTTTCAGAAGCTGAGTCCCTGCCAGGGTAACCCCTGAAAGCCTGGCAGTGTTATGCATATGTAACATATAGAAATGTTCCAAGTGCGAGTATATGCACAAGA
>JAABUK010005138.1_pt1 | contig 20693 bp, 27 predicted proteins | sample 5559141 | NCBI WGS metagenome assembly JAABUK01 (sample SAMN10711869, study PRJNA513367) | rock metagenome | isolation source: Antarctica rocks | place: Antarctica: Victoria Land, Pudding Butte nord | collected 2016-01-03
GTATTGTACCCCGCCACATTCAGCTGGCCGTGCGCAATGACGAGGAACTGAGCAAACTGCTTGGCGGTGTCACAATTGCTGCTGGTGGCGTCCTGCCCAACATTCACAGTGTCCTGTTGCCGAAAAAGACTGGCAAAAAGGCTGAGGAGTGACTTTTCAGCTCCACAACCCAAACAACAAATGGTGTTATCTCAACACCACCCAGCCGGACAAATCTAGCAAAGTGAAAGACTGTTGTCAACAAGGTTGCTGCACGCAAGGCACCTACACCAATGAAGCAGTAAATGCCTGTAGGTAGCTACAGCAAGCACGACTTTATCATTGACGTGGAAACCTGTCTCAGTTTTTTTCTACCCCTTGGGAACAGTAATCTGACACACTTCTCTTTCTCTCTCTCTCAGCGTCTTCTCCCTGATGAGAACTCATTTCTTACAATATAAAACGTCATTGCTTTCAGAGAAGGGGCTTTTGGACAACACAAATTTAAACAATGCCTGATCAATGATTCATGAGGAAAGCTGGACATCTGCTTTCTGTCATAACTTAAGGCATGCCTATGCAGTTTCACACTCCAGAACCTAGTGACGTACATATGATTGCCACAACCTCACAGCCAACAAAGAAATCAAAGCTTGTGCATTGCATCAATTTCTTTGCAAACTGCTCATGCATTGTTCCACTATCATACTTACAACATTGTTCCGCTTTCATACTCACAGCAGTGTAATACATCAGCAGCCCTTATTGAAGAGTGAGTGATCCTTCAATTCGTGAAAGTTCTACGTTACAACACAAAACCCTGCAATATAGAGCATGCTCATGTACAATCTTTTAAATTTTATGCATCTCAGAGCGTCTCACACTTTCAATGCAAGGAAGGTGTCACTTACGTGTTGCACCTGACAGTAACTATATACTGGCAGGAACACATGCAATGCATATTGACCAGCAACGCATACACAATTGAGACTACCCACCACAAGGTAACCACTGCGAAGAGCAAAATCATTCAACAGATCAATGGCAGTGCACAAAACAGCAACAATATGTACTGGTCACTAAATAATAATAATATAATGTTGGTGAACTATCCAGACCCCACAAGCTGAGCTTCTTTCTTTTCCAGATTCTTGACCTTGAGCCAATTGACCAGAGTCAACACACTGGTCAACCCTGCACCAGCAAAGCTTGCAGTAGCTGCGCGTGCCATAGCATTGACTGACAATATAGTGCCCATGTTTACCAGGGTACATGCCACAACTGTACAGGTCATCACACTTTGCATGATTTGAACCCTGGCTAGGGCCCTTTCAGCCTCAAGAGCCCTGACCCTGAGCTTGAGATCGCCCCTCTCCAGCTTGTTCAGAGTCCCCCTGACATCTTCAACCATGTTTGGCTGCCTGAACAGGTTCTTAACAGCTCGATTCTGCAGCATAGTCTCAAGGTCATGACATTGACAGTCTTCCTGGAGACCAGAATTCTCAGCTTGGGGACTGTGCAGACATGCAACAGTGCCAACGCAAAGCCTCAGCAGGGGCAGTGCACAACTGTCACAACCCAGCACTTACAAAACGCATAAGAAAGTGGTTTTCAAAATCACTGGCATTGTGCACGCATCTACACATGGCTGTTCTGCAGCTGTAGCGATGACAACTCATTGCAAAGTCCAGCAATATTGAAACCTGTGCTTGCAGTTCCACATGTTGTTCAAAATTTGAACTTCAAACGCCTTTCTGGTAGCAGGCTTGTACAGAAAGGCGGCCATGCTTATTGACAACACACCACAACTTGTCTGATGCCGCACAGTACATTCCTAACTGAAGACCCAGCTGCCCTCCTTATGTATATACACTGGAAGACCTGTCTGATTTGCGCCCTGAACCATCACGATTCTTTCATAGCTCGCCTGTCTAATGGGTTTTATAGCTTACCTGCAGACCCAGTCGCCTTTTGAAGTCCTTGGCAAGGGCAGCATACTGGGGGTTGCCTTCTAGCAGAAGCCCTCTGGCATAAGGAGCTGCAATTTCACTGATGTCAAAGCGGGGGTCCAGCCCTTTACCAATGCCATCCAGCACTGTGAAGGAGCGCACCACAAAGGTGAAGGTAGCTGGGAATCTGAACGGCTTGTCTGCTGAGGCTACAAGCAGGTCCTCCCCTGTGAAAACAGCAGTCAGGAAACTTCAGTGGCAGCATGACATGGGAAACGCACTCAGACCATTTGGCACTGCAAATGAGTCAATCACAGAGGAGAAGTGGCACAGACGCTGAAAAACTTGCCAGCAATTCAAGCAGGTGCTGTCAAGCAAAGACACAGTCAGGAGGGTGCCAGCCTGAGAGCCAGCAGGCACATGTTGGCATGACTGTAAACAACAGCGCCTGGTCTCAAGTGAAATGCCACACCATGCTTCATGATTTCAGGTCTGCACCATGCAATGCTGGCAAGTCATGTTATGATGTACCCAGTGGGGAAAGCAGAAACAGGCTTACCGATGTTGGACAGAATCTGCTTGCGCTTGGCTTGCTTGTCCTCCTTGCTGACCTTGGGCTTGTAAGAGGATCCATACTCGGGGTTGCTGGCAGCCTCCTCCTTCTGGTTCTTCAGCCTCTCCTGCAGCAGGCAGTGCCCAATTGTGACACCAGAGAAACATGACTGCCATTGCAACTGATGTCATCAGCTGTGACGAGTGCATCTCACTGCTGCCAACTTTCAGATTATAGGGTCAAAATCCATACAGGTGTGCTGCGCTGGACAAGCTTAGAACCACAGTGTCATTTGCAGAGGGTGTGCAAGGTGTGACAGTGCACAATCATGTTATTACAAAACCTGCTGTAATGAGGCTGCAAAGGGTGCATATAATGCTGTTACCTGCCTTTGGACCACAAGGTCGACTTCACATGCTGATGCATATGACAAACAGACAGGTCCACAGCATTGATTTGAGCCTGTGCATGTTACACGCTTGGTTCAACTTTGCAGGGCGCATTCAGCATCCACGCAACATACTGTACTCACAAAGCCACTTGCAAATGTCTCCCACGAAAATCCATCCCAACACACGCAAGCTGTGGTGGTTGCAGTGCACGCTCATGCATGAACCCTAATAGCAGTGGCTAGGCAACATGGCACAGTCAACACTGGCCATCTCTTGCCAAGTGCCTGCTCACCTCAAAGTTCTTGAGGAAGAACTCAGCAGTTCGCCGCACAGCTGTGCGGTCACCGCCGGGGACTAACACTCCCATCACAACCAATGCATCTATACACCTGCAGCAGTTGCAGTAGGCAGGGCTAAGTACTTGTGTGATGCAGGGACTGCTGTAGTACAAATTGAACTGGAGAAAAGGTCTGCTAAACCAGCACTAGTGACCACTAATGCGTCTATATCTACTTGCAACAATTGTCGTGTACAGGTTGACAACTTTTGCCACTGCGCAGACTGGTTACTCACCAAACACAGTGGACAGGCGTAAAGCCCTTGCTCACAAAGCACTCTGATGACAATCAATGCACCTATAAGCCAGCAGACATCACAGTCTACAGGCTGAGAAAACGCTTGCTGCAGAGAGTGCAGCTTTTGCATCAAAGCGCTCCACAGAAGACAAGGCTGTTGACCTCACACTTGTCATGGGCGCAACCTGCCTGTTCTGCAAAGCATGCAGCATTCAAAACAGGCTGCAGTGACTAACGCCACATGTGTCATGTGACAAGATGTGCACAGCATGTGCACAGACCTGTCAGGGTCCTTTTCATAGACGCCGTAGAAGAGCTCCAACAGGCCGCTGCGCACATCACTTGGGATGGCTCCCATCATGCCAAAGTCATAATAGATCAGCCTGCCACCGTTCTCTGCGTCCACTGCAATGTTGCCAGGATGGGGATCTGCACACATCACTTTGCGTCAGCCCTGACATGACTTGAATTTCTGAAAGTGAGCTTGTGTTTTGGCCATGCAGGCACAGAAAGCAAATATAGAGCCATGCAAGTTGACACGTCGGATGTGAGCTGAACCGTAAAGCGCCATCAGCATCAAAACACCACAGGTACTCTGCCCACCACCCAAGCCCATTAGCAGCAGCAGCAGCAGCTGTTTGCTTCATGCGTGTACAAGCATACCCCAGAGGTCAAACATCAGAGGTCGCAAAACGTGGTCAGATACTCACAAGCATCGTGTCATGCAGTTAAAATCTACATACACATCACTGCAATGAGGCCATACCTGCATGGAAGAAGCCATATGTGAGAATCTGCTGCAGGTATGACTCCACAGCAAGCTTTGCCAATCGTTTCCTGTCCACCCCAAGCTTGTCAAGCTCTGCTATTTTGTTGATTTTGACGCCTGGGCAGTACTCCATGGTCAGGATCTCTTGGGTGGTGCGCTCCCAATATATCCTGGGAACCTTCAGCCAATCATCGTTGCCAAAGTTCTTCCTAAACCTGTCTGCACTCTCACCCTCCATGGTATAGTCAATTTCCTGCATTCATTCACCCATTCCTTCACTCACTGGTTCGGTATATTGATACATTCATTCAATGCATGTCTTCCCCTAGGCTCAGGTGCATGTAATCCAGCATTGCGCCCTGTGTTACTCCCTGCCTGCCATCAGCACATCACAACCCGCAGCATGACGCTTGTCAGGTTGTCATCAGAGGCAGGTGCACATTGTCTGTAGGCTGTGTACAAAGCTGGCCTGGGTGCTGGTCAGCACACCAGCAGACAGACAGATAGACAGACAGACAGACAGACAGACAGACAGACAGACAGACAGACAGACAGACAGCTACGCGCTCCAGGCAACCATCAGGCAGTGAGCACGTGCAGTGCTTCATTCAAAACCCTCTCAAGCCATAGTTGGTGGCGTGCTGTAGATGGCAGGCATGAGAATGGAACTCAGCAATGCTGTGAACGTATGCGAGGAAAGATTCTGACATTGTAATGCAATTTGTCCTTTCTGACCTGATACAAGATGCGCGAACACTCATCATAGATGGCCACCCAGTCCCTGGCTGCACCATCCGACTTGGGGTCCACATTCTGCAGCCACTGAGCCAACACCCGAACATTCTTCAGGTCAATGTCAAAGAGCTGCTTCAGGCCTGGCCGCTGAACCTTCACCACCACCTTCTGTCCATTCAGCTTGGCCAGATGCACCTGCCACAGGGCAGAAACAAACTCAGACATGGCGCCATAAACACAAAGCACTGCTTCAAATATGTTCAGAAAAACAGGGAAAGAAAAAGCTGGAAGATAAGAAAACGAGGACCGACAGAAAATCTAGGTTTAAGCAAAGGCTTGGCAACCCTGCGCTTCAGGGAACTGCTGAATGGGATGAGAAACACAGCACAGCACAGCACAGCGTGACATGATGCTGCTTGGTACAGTGGACGCTGCCATGCCAATGGTACCGCATCCCAAACCATGACAACCATGCACAGCACAGCACAGCGCAGCACAGCACAGCGCAGTACAGCATGAAGCTACTAGCCATAGCGCTACATGGCATGCATTGGTGCTGCATCCCAAACCTGACATCGAGTACAGCGTGAAGAACCTAAGCACAGTGCACAATACCATACACGATTGATGCTGAATCCCAGGCCATGATGCACATCACGCTGGTGAGACGAGGCAACTCACAAAGTTCTACTGCTGCTGCTGCTGTACAGGGGCAGAACCACACCATATCACACAAAGCAGCAACCCAGTGGCGCAAACATGAGACTGCACATCCGCTGCAGCACAGCATGCAGTTTGCAGGGAACCCAATCACGTCAGCCTTTGGCTGTTCTTTCAAAAATGCCAAAAGGCAAATTTTGGTTCCTCTCTTTTTTCATGACAAATAACAATGAGCACACTGCAGGCTGAAGCTGCTGTCAAGAGCGAGCCTGAGTTGATTACCTGGCCCAGACTGGCAGCTGCAATAGGCTGCATGTCAAATGACTCATACTTGTCAAGCAGCTTCCCGCCCAGGTTCCTCTCAATGATTGCTACAGCCTCAGAGCTCTCAAAGGCTGGCACGTTGTCCTGCAGTATCACAAACAACATGTCCAAATCAGAGGACAGAGTACAGGCCCAGATACTGCTGATGAAGCAGTGCAACTACGCTGGCTGTACTTTGGGCCGTACTTGAGGGAGTTTTTGCTGCTACCCTGCTCAGTTCTACAATTTATAGAAAACATGAGCAGCAAAACTTTCAAGGTGAAGGTCCTAAGATGACTCAAGTGTGCAGGGCTACAGCCAACGCATGGGTAGCCTGGAAGCATAGGTCAGCACAGGAATGCAGAGTGGTTTCAACAGGAACCCCATCTTTCAGCTCTCTTGCGTTTTGGCCTGACTTTGCTCTGGTGCAGGCAGTGCACAACACTTTGTGGCATCATGCAGCCTAGACGTAAGATGTAGGGAGTGGAGCCAGCAGAAGGGTCCAAACCCATACCGACGGCAAGCAAAACTAGCATCAATGTGAGGCAGACCTAGCACATGTGGAAGCTTATAGCAGGGCACAAAGCGGCACTTTTGGCGTTGCTTTGCAGCCACAATATGCACCTTGGTTAGCCACAACACAGTCCCCTCTTGGCTTGTAACATGATAAAGTTTGCATGTGTCACCATGTTGTCATGATGCAACTTGCAGCAATGCACAGCTGCATGCAGCATGTTGCAGACCTGCAGCTTTTCAAGCTCTTTGACAAACTCTGGACTGAGTACATCCACACGAGTGCTGAACTGCTGCCCTATTTTGATGAAAGTGGGACCCAGTTTGACCAGTCCTTCCCTCACCCACACCGCCAACTTCCCCTTGCGCTCCTTCACCCTATCAGGCGTCATGCCCTGTGCAGACAGCAAGATGGATGCTTAGGGGACTGCCCAACTCCCCAGCTCAATGCTGTTGTACCAGCTGCAGTGACTAATCCTGGACTCTGCTCACTGCGTAGCTGATACTGCATGTCGATTGTCATGCATTATGGGTTTGGTATGCATTGTGTTAAAGACAGATGGGCACGCAAACTAAGACAGCACAGCAGATACATCAGTGAACAAGACATAACACACACTGCAATGCATGCAAATCTATACCTTTTTGCCGTAGGTGAATTTGCGATTCACCCACCACAGCCTGAACACCAGTGCTATGGCAAAACCCCATATCTGTAGTGTCCTCTGCAGCAGGACAACAGCAATGAGTCAAGACATATTCAGTGAAACTAACATCTGCTTGGGCAGAACAACGTGCCTATACTGGCAGTTCTGGGTACTAGCAGGTCTACGGTTATATACCTGTGCCGAGTGATGATGCTAAGTTGTATGCAGAAATGGCGTATTCCAAACGGAAATGTTGCATTCATTCCAATTTGACAGGTGTCAGGCACCCAAGAGTCTATTCAAGCTGGCTCCTTTCACATGACATGGCGCGGAGTCCTTGCAATCATGATTGCCAATGGCATTTGCATGATGATGCTACATCGCAGCATTGCTGCCATTGCCACTGAATGTTAGCCATGTCAGCGGGTCGCTAATGTGATGACAGTCCTCTCAGCATGCACATAAATGGCTTTCTGTTTCAGTTGTCAGTTTGCAATCTGTATACCTGTATGACAGAGGCCTTCCCAACTTTACTCCATCTGCTGCCAGACTGCTTGACTTTAGGCGCCTCTGTTGCTTCCTGTACAGCTGCTTGCTGCTGACTAACAGAAGCACTAGACTGAATTGTTGCTTCTGCCTCCCTGTCCATGCTTCTGCTCACAGCACATTCTGTGAGGTGTCCAGATGCGCAAGGATCTTTCTCTGCCTCCTCATCAATTGCAGCTGCGTCCTTGAGCGCATCTGCTACAGCAGCCTCTCTGCGCTGACCTGCAGATCCCTCCTTGCTGTATGAGCTGCCAGTATTCTGGTAAGACACGCCATTGCCGTTGTTGCTATATGGCTTTTCAAGCAGATCTGTCCCTTGCAGCACAGTGTCCCGGCTGGTGCCATTGCTGCTGCTGCCATTATTTTGATACTGTGCAGCACTTTCATTGATGCTGACACCTTTACCGCCTGGCCCAGCTCCATTCTGACGTGTACTGACCTTGTCAGTGCGCGCAGCCTGCAGAATACAAGTCAGTAATGTTACAGTAACAGGTAAGAGGAATGCGCAATTTATGACTTATGTCCAAGGAAGACAGTAGTTAAGGATCAACAACTGACACAGTCTTTCAGCAGGACCTTCTGAACAACCAGCCTCTGCTTCCGACACTCCCCAAAAGACAACTCCCGTTCAAGATGCCTGCTTGGGCGCCTTCTGTGTGGCAACAAAGGGTTGCAGGCGCGGTGCGAGTGAGCGTGACACAAGTGGGAGCTTGAGGGCGCAACGCCTTGCGACAGGACCATTACAGCAAGAACTACTGTTCTCAGGACAGTTTAGACGGATGCACGGCGTGATGGAAGGCTTAGCTCAGGGCTAAGCTGCATCTTGGCCGGGTTCCGAAAGGAAACAGGCTGATTCAGCTGTTCCGACTGCAAAGTGATCACAAACGGTCACCGACGGTTTGTCAAACACGCCTCATGACGCCGTCAGAGTATGACTCATGAACTGCTTCCTAGCGATCCACACCAACCATCATTGCGCTGCGCAGGATGCGAGTGACCTGACACGATGACTGCTACGTCGCTTACGGGTGTCGAGGTCTCAGCGCGCGTCAAAGCCATCTGGCATCTTGCCGCGAAAAAGCCTTGATGTTATGCGTGATCACCTTGCACCGCTGCCGTCGCTTCTATAGCATCTTCGCACAGCTGTGCAAGCAAATTGGTCTTCATTAAGTTGCTTCCAACACTCACATCAACAGTGTCGCCGGAACGAGGTTGTCTTACGGGATGACCACACTCAGCGGAAATCACCAGGGTACTCTTGAGTCGCTGTTGAGCAGGCTAGAGACTGTGACGTCACGTCTTGAGAATATTCAGGTACTAGTGCAGCTCAAGCCGCAATCTAGTCTTGGTGTGACCGTGTCCAGGTGGATCTTGAGCAGAAAGTACTGATCACTGAGTTCAGTCTACAGGGAGGCACAGGTGGAGAGGGAAGCGTAAGTGGTCACCCCACATCATCTGCAGGACCTGATGCAGGCTCGGGTTCTACATCAGCATCCTCTACCTCAGTGGCAGATTACAAAAGCCTCACTGGGCCTGCAGTTGCTGCTTTGCTTGAGGCAGCACGGCCACTTGGAGCTGAGGTAAGTGTGAACGAGGCAAATTTGCCCTGCATACCTCACACTGGCACCCATGCAACGTTAAACTTTATGAAAGACAGGTTTGTGGTGGTTATGTGCAGATTCTGAAAGCCAGTGAGATAGTGGAAAAAGCCTTTTTGGTAAGTCAGCGGCATGTCCTTGCATGCTGCATCCTGCATTTGGTAGTACATGTTCTAAGTCAATATATTTATATTATGATTGTCTTTGCGTGGATCTGACATGATGTATAACAGCTGACACACAGTATCAAATGTGCAGGCCCAAGCTGGTGTGGTGGCAGCAATAGCACAGTGCAAGGTGAGTGCACTTTGCTGTATGCAATGTGCATTTGGCATGAGCTGACTTTGGCTGGCATGCCTGTCCAGATTGTGTGATATCTGGGCTTGTATCGTATTGCACATTCTTCTTCAATCAACATCCTGTCATGGTGCCAATCCATCAGTATACAGCTGGGGAGGACATGTGCCTGCAAATACTGTGCTTGCTTGTCAGGCATGCACCTTGTCAGCTAGCACTCCTCACATGCTCCAGCTGACAAAGTTGCAACATTGACAATCCAGTAAGAGTCACGTGTCAAATAATTCCACAATGCTATTGCAGAAGCCAACACCAAATGAGCTGCCGATCTTGGTGGCTCCAGTAGCAGAGCACATGCAAGCTGCCACTGCAATGACTGAGGGAAGGCGCAGTACAGTCTTCAACCACCAGAAGGTGGTGGCTGAGTCATTGCATGCCCTCAGCTGGATGGTCTACACTGGACCCAACTGTGGTTGGTCCTCTCACACCCATGCCCTGAATGCATCTGTATGGCTGCTAGAAACATCACATCACCTCACCTCTTGCTTCAAACTCTTGTCGCAGCCTGTTGCAACACACAAATCTTTCACAAAATATCATGTTGGCATGGCTAGCTGCAAGTCTCTTTGCGTTATGCTCTCAAAAGTGGTGCGTGCCCTCGAGTTCACAGGAGTCAGACAGATCATCAAAACTTTTAGTCACCCAGCAACCATGCATTACTGAAAGCTGCATGCAGGGCTGAGCCTGCCCCCCCAGCATGTGGAGGAAAGCTGGCAAAGTGCAGAGTTCTTTGCCAACAAGGTGAGCATTCAAGCCATGCCAATGCTGTTTTAGCATCTGCACCTCACCACCTGCGTCCCAATGAACCCTCTGACTGCCAATTACTTATGGTAAGATGCAACTGCCATGTGGCATGCATGGTATGGCACATGCAGACTGGTGCGTGCATGTCTGCAGGTGATGATGGAGTTCAGGAATGCAGACAGCAGGCATGTGGACTGGGTCAAGGCCTTGAAGCAGCTGTTCCAGCAGCTCAAGGCGTATGTGAAGCAGCATCACATGGCAGGGCCTTCCTGGAACCCTGGGGGCATCCCCCTTACAGACTTCAAGGCAGACAAGAGTGCCAGTGCTGCAGCAAAGCCTGCCCCTGCTGTGGCCTCTGCATCTGCCCCCAGGCCACCTCCTCCTCCAGGTATGTGCTGGCACCTTATCACATATTCACTGGCACAAAATTCTTCCCACGTCACAGGAGCCAAGATCATTAGGGACAGCAGCTGCTGACTATGACTCAATGCTTTACAACATTGACTTCGCCCCGTGGGTCTCTCATGATGTTTGTGCAGCATTGTGTGACTACTGGCTGGACACTTTGCAGCTATATTCAGCAAGATGAGCTCTGCAGCATTTGGTGTCTGATGTGATATTCTCACAATGCTTAAGCTTGTTTGCACTGCATTTGCTGATAACATACATGATACAGGCCCCTCCAAGGCCGGCCCAGCAGCACCCCCACCGCAACCCCCTGGCAGCCTATTTCAGCCCAAGGGTCCCACTGCTGCCGCCCCTGCTGCCAGCACCTCCTCATCAGGCATGTCTGCAGTCTTCTCTGAGCTCAATAAGGTACATCACCTGTCACCTCTCCAAGCAATGAGACATGCTAGCAGCTGAGTATGTATAGCAAGCGGGTTTTCATGCAGAATCACAATGCTGTCGGGCAAAGACTTTGTGACCAGCTCATGGCATTGTGGCTTGCAAAAGCAGGGGCTGGTAGGCTGCATGTTGTGTTTCAACTTTCTAGAAGCACTGCCTGAACTGTCATATAGGACCAACAAAGGATTAAAAGGGGTGTGTGAACCGTCATGTAAGACAACAAAGGATCAAAAAGGGATTCAAGACAGTGCAAAGACCACATCTGGCACAATTTTCTAGCCCAGATGCAGAGAGGCATGACCTGTGCTGTATGAGCATGTGAGACATCTACTTTCAGAAATTCCCACTATCTGTTGATCAACAAGACACGCTGCACTGCCCTTGTTTGCTTGCGCAGCAGCAATCATGTATGTAGGTATGAAGTGCCATAGACCAGAGCATTTTTGCTCATCAGCCTCAACAAGTCAGACTGCACGCAGCATACTACAAAAGCACAGTTCTTGCTGAGCATGATGACTCCTGGGTCACAAATTACGGCTTTCTTGCTTGCAGGGTGGCGGTGTCACCTCAGGTCTGAAGAAAGTGACTGATGACATGAAGACCAAGAACAGGGCAGACCGCAGTGGGGCTGTGCCCTCCTCAGCCCCTTCATCAAGTGCCACCACCAGCAAAGGTGCCTTCCCTTTCATCAACTACCTATCTTCCCTGAGGTCTAGTATGTACAGTCTGTACATCAGTAGCCTCTGTATGATACTCTTGGGGAGTCTCTGTTCTGAGCAAAATGTCTGTGATTGCTTATGTGTGAAATGCATTATTACCCTCTAGCCCAGACTAACCATCCACATGATCTGACTTGCATCGTGTCAGCTTTGCTGGCATAGCATGTTGACATAGCAGCATTGCATGTGCATAGTTCCTTCACTGTTTGCTGGCTCTCAAAGGACTCAAGCCACATGTCTGTTTGCCACAGCTACTCAAGCAACATGTCTGTTTCTACAGCTACTCAAGCAACATGTCTGTTTGCTACAGCTACTCAAGCAACATGTCTGTTTGCTACAGCAACAGCCACCAAAGCGCCTGCTCAAGCACCGCCCAAGCTGGAGCTGGTGTTGGGGCGCAAGTGGTCTATAGAGAACCACACCAACAATCGTAGCCTGATTGTGGACCAAACGGATCCCAAACAGAGCGTATACATCTTCAACTGCAGCAACTGCACAGTGCAGGTCTGCACTTGTGCACCTTGCTGCAGCTAGTGCTGCTGCAACGCATTTGAATCAGTGGATCAGTCCTCTGCTGTGCATGCAGAACAGCCATTCAGCCTGTGACAAAAATGCAGGTTGGCTGTATTTCTGTACATTGACACATACTGCACAAAGCACAGTCAGACAGCAGTAAGTTTCAAAGATCTCAACATCTCTTACAACAGCCTTCTACTTGCGGCTCAGTGGCAGGTCTTAGGCAAAAGCACTGTGCTTTTTCCCCTTTTTTTCGTTTTTCTGGGCAGACAACAGGATGCTTAGCATGACCGAGGCATCACCTATGCCACACAGAGCCCTGTGTGTGCAAGACCCAACCTGTTGACTCAGGGCTGGTGTCAGTCAGCATGTGCTGTCATCACTGCAGGTCCAGGGCAAGGTGAATGCTATCACCCTAGACAGCTGCACCCGCACTGGCTTGGTTTTTCAGGACCTGGTGTCCTCTTGTGAAGTGGTCAACTGCACCAGTGTGGAAGTGCAGAGCACAGGCATCATGCCAACCATTGCAATAGACAAGACTGATGGCATAGCGGTGAGGCTTGACTTGCTGGCATGTTCTCTGAGATGCTGTGATGCAAAGCAGGTGTCTTGACGCAATCAAGGCAAATGTTGACATTCACATTGGAGTGTTTCCAGTCAGATCATCCAGGCAAAGCAGTGTAGTCATGTGCTGTTCTGCAATGCAGATGACAAGATTAATGTCAGCACAAGCGGTTGCAATGTTTTGACCGTGCGCAGCTGGAAAGCATCTGCAGTGTACATTCATGCAACATGTTGTGACTGCTACATGGTATTTTGTTCTAGGGTCCTTCGCGTCCATCATGTTTCCACTTTCAACCAGTCTAGGCAAATGTGTTTGAATTTGAATCTTTTGGTGTCTTTCTGCAGTTGTACCTGTCGGAGGCATCTCTGGGAGTAGCCATAACCACAGCCAAGTCATCTGCAATCAATGTGGTGGTGCCTGGCAATGGCGAAACAGATCCGTTGGAGCTTCCAGTGCCAGAGCAGTTTGTTAGCACGTTCAAAGATGGCAAGTTGCTAACAGAAGCTGTGACGCACAGTGGGGCATGATGGTGCACGCTAATGTGGGATGCACTTCAACAGGTTTACAAAATGTAGACTGTTGTAGGCAACATCCCTTTATGCCGTACAACCACAGCTACAACAGAAAGCAAGCACTTCAGCCTGACATGTCACTCAGCCTCAGCGCATGCAGGAGAGTTTTGGTATCTGCACAAGCTCCATGTTATGACATTATGTCTGGATGGCTGTGCATGCTTGGACTTGGGTGTATACACATGTAGATAGACATTCAATGGACACACAATCAACAGGCATGCAAGCAGCTCTTACAGGCTTTTGATTGTACCAGCAAAATATTGCTGTCATCTGAACTGAAGAATCTGTTTGCGCAAATTTAGCAATTGCAACAGGACCACACGAGGTTGCCCTGCAGCTGAACCACTTAGGGACCACGACCAGTGCACTGCTCTCCTTGGCTTACAGCCAAATTGCTGCGGTTTCTCAGCTTTTAAAAAAGTCAATCAGAAACTGCGCATTTTGCTTCGCATTGACCAACAGTTTAATGATAATTGCCCCATGTTTCACCCAAGTGTTTACAACCTCAGGAGTCTGTCTCAGCGAGCTTATAAGCTTACAGTGTGTTTACGTTATTCAGTGTCTTGATGTGATGTCAAAGCATTAGGGAAACAAACACATTTTATTGACTATTGTGTCAGGTCTCCTTGCAAGGGAGAATATGATGGTCTGATTAGAGCAAATTCGAGACAGCTCGCATAAGCTCATAATGTCTGTCAATCAGAGCTTTTGAAGGAACATGCAAGCTGATGCAATTGCTCTGCAGCATGAGTGAATGGCATGCAAGGCAACGACAATGCTGTAGTCTGTATGATGTGCAGTACCTGATTCAAATTTTGCCTTGTCCTCTTCCTCCTAGAGGGGAAGAGGCAAGGGCCTTCCTGCTGACTAGGTGGGGCAGTGCCAGAGTGTGCCTGCCCCTCACCACCCCCTGCAGTACAAGCATGTCCTGTCAAGTATGGCAAGCACAGAATGTAACATTGGAAGTGATTCAGACTCTGCAGCGGTATTGACCAATACCTGTCAGCTTGTGCTTGATGCTCATGTAAGCAGCTGAGCAGCATCATTACATAATACTCACCCACTTCACATGCATACAGCTTGCTTCACCAAATGGGACTGGGTGATGAGCTCAGTTGCTGCGTAGCTGCCATGACAGTGTCCCAGTCAGGTGTTCAGGATGCCACAACACTGTTGAAAAGACATCAGTATGCCATGACGGCGATGTGGTCATGGTGGTGAAGGAAACCGTGGTGGTGGTGGTAGTTGAGAAGGTGATGGTGGTGGTGGTGGTGCTGCTGATTTTTGGTCAAGACATGGTGATCCTGGCACATTCAATGTGGTGGTGGTGATGGCTGTAGCAGTGCTTAAGTAGACATTGAACATGCTGGCGCACACACTTGTCAGGTCAGAAACAGCGATCCTACCGCTGCTGGTGACTGCTGCAGCTGGGCTGGGATTCTCTGTGCTTGCACCCCTGCTGGGGTCAGCCTCCTCCCTGGCAGCATCATCAGAGACTGAGGCAGGGCCGTCCTGGACATGACCTGCTTGGCTGTCCTCAGAGTCTGCAGTGACAAGCGGGACATGTGTCAGTTGCAACAGAAGATCCTTGTGCTGATCATGCATTGCAGAACAGTTGTGATCAAGTGCACATGCTACAGGTGCAGCTGACATAGCTCTTATGCAGTGGCATCTCGTATTGACAGCATGCCGCCCTGCAGTCAGGGTACCAGCTCATACTAAGGAAATTAGCATCATAGTCATATTCAAGTGTGACACATGGTGGAAGTGATGGTGGTCGTGGTTGTGTACATCATGGTCATGGTCGCGCAGCAAATGGTGAGGCTGCCAGGAGTAGTCTTACCACTACTGCTGCCTGCAGCATCTGAGCTGGGGACCCTGCAGCCCCACCCCTCCCGGGGTCAGCCGCCTGCCCAGCAGCATCATCAGTGACAGGGGCAGGGCCCTGCTGAGGCTCTGCAGACAAGCACACCCTGCTAAGGCGCAACTTACATCATTTCAACAGCGGGCTTTGCTGCAGATCTGGCAATGCAGAGATGAGAATATTGGGATTTTTGGTTTTATTTTAAGCTTACAGGGAATATTGTAAGCACAGCATTTCTGAAGGTCCAGCTAGCTCATCCTCTTATGCAGCAGGCTGATGGCACATGCATCAGTGTACTGTCAGGGTACCAGCTGATTGTGAAGTTATTGCAGCAATCAGGTGTAAGCAAATGTGGTAATGGTGGTGTAAGCATACTGGGTGATGGTGGAAATCATGCGACCTGCCAATGTGCGACAACTGTGAGACAGATTTTGCTGCCTAGACAACTGTTGTGCAGATCATGCTGCCTGAACAACAATGTCAATGGCACTTTTCACTGTACCCTGCCACCTCCTTTGCACACATGCATGCAGTGCAAAGCAGGGTCTTACCCACTGCAGTGACTGCAGCTGCTGAACTGGGGTTCCTTGCACTTTCAGCCCTGCTGGGGTTAGCCTCTCCCCTGGCAGCATCAGAAGGCACCTCTGCATTTGTGTCTGCGCCCAATGGGGCGGTGCTCGTTGGGTGGTGCCCACTAGCCTGCACAGCTGCGGGCTCTGGGTTGGCCTCTGTCTTGTGACTGCCGCTGGCACTTTGCACTGGGGGGTTTGTCACCAGAGGGATGGGGCTCATGAGCAACTGCTCACACCCTGCACAACAGGCACACCTTTCATCTCATTCATGTGTGCACATATTGAGCGTCTCCAGGCAGTAGCATTGCTGTTGAGGCACATGTATGGCGGCTACAGAACTCCAGCACATTGCAGTGCTTTGTCAACAGTGTGCCTTCAAGCACATCTAGGGCAATGCAACAGTGGCAATTGGTGGCACCTCAGATCAATGCTGAGTTTATAAGTGTATCAGTGGGATAACAAATCAATGCACTGTTGCAAATACAAGCTTGACAAATAAAGTGTCAGTCAGCCTGACCAGGGTAGCGCAAGCCTGCAGACAGACTTCATCTACAAAGCCGTTCAGCCCTGTCTCTGTGCAGAGTGGCCTACCTTGTCTGACAGTGCACTTCACCATCTGGTCCACTATTGGCGTGAGGCCGGTTGCCTCCTTTACTTCCTCTTCATCAGCGCTACCAGCCACAAGGCATGCTGGCTCAGCTGCTCCATGACCAGTCAGGTCAGCCCCGGGGAGAGCTGCCTCTGAATCCACAACAGGTGCTGGCTCAACATTTGGCATGGGAGCTGGCTCAGCGACCATGGAGGCAGCTGGCTCACTGACCATGGAGACAGCTGGATCTACAGTCGAAATGGAAGCTGGCTGAACAGGGACGGAGAGGGTCGAAGCAGTAGCCACATTGGCTGGGCCAGAGGCATGAGCTAGCTGGCTGGGGGCAGCAGGGTGCTGGCCTTGGCTACTGCCCTGCTGGGCTGCCTGTGAGGGCGCTGTCCCCTGCATGTCAATGGTAGTGTGAATACAAGGCACAAGGCAATCTCTTGACACTCATACTCAGATCCTTAGCCAAGTTGTCCTGTCAGCAAGTCGTAATGACAGCAGATGAGGCTCTGAGCAAGGCTTGATAAGTGATAACGCCAAACAGAGTGCCTGACAAATGTACACATAGGCAGTTGTGCAGTGCACGCTTTCTTCAATACGAGCAGCATAAGCATCTTGGTGATAGCTGATTTCAAAATACGCACCTGTGCTGTAGGGGCTGCAGCGCCACCTCGCTTCTTCAGCTTGGGACCCTTGTTGAGGTCTTTCTTCCTCCCTTGAGCCTTGCTCTGGACAGTGCCCTCCGTGAAGCTGAAACCCTCTGCGCCATGTCACAGCATGCTTCATGTATGCACAAACATGGAATGCATGACACCCACTGCACAAACATCCTCTTGAGTATGGCCGACATTTTTTTGCATCTTTGCCTGACTATCACTTCCTTCAACACAACTAATGCCTTGCACAGCATGTACTTGAGAGTACGGCATCCCAAAAAGTTGTTGTGTAAAGCCCAGGTCAGTCTGTGCGATGAGACATGGACAATGGTTGTCTTGATGCGCTCTGGCACAAAAAAACCAGGTTGGTCAGATTGCACGCACCCTTGCTAAGAGTAAGCCAGATAACTTGGGACAATAGGCCCACATCAAATGCATACAGCACCAGGCAGGGTGTTACCTGGTGGCATGCTGCCCAATGGCAGAGCTGATGCAGCAGGTTCAGTCTCCCCCTCCTCCTTGTTGTGACCCACCACAGCTTCCTCCCCTTGCTCTTCTCCACCACCAGCCACCTGCCTATTGGCTTCTTCTTCACCAGCAGTGGAGTGGCCTTCAGAGGTGGGTGCCTGCTGGGCCCCTTCCTCTTCTGCACCACTGGGCTTGTTCCGCTTGAGGCATGGCTCATCAGAGGAGGAGGGGCCATTGGGGTCAGCCTGCACGCCCACACACCAGCTTGTCAGTCACACATGTCACCAGCAGCTTTCGCCGGCAGTGGGGCACTGCCAACACTCTGATTGCTGATAACACCAGTCAGCAATCTCAGTCTGCCCAACCACTAGAGCCAGCTCCCTCAGATGAGAGCCAGATTACAGCTCACTCAAGCTCATAATGTCTGTCAAATAGAGCTTTCACAAGAATATGCAAGCTGATTCAATTGCTTTGCACCATGATTAAATGGCATGCCAGGCAACAACACAGCTGTAGTCTGTGTGATGTGCAGGACCTGATCCAGAAACTGCGCTGTCCTCTTCTTCCTAGTGGGGAAGAGGCAAGGGCCTTCCTGCTCAATGTCTGGGGCATTGCCAGAGGGTGCCTGGCCCTCACCACCCCCTGCAATATAAGCATGTCCTGTCAAGTATGGCAAGCATGAAATTTAACAATGGATGTGGTTCAGACTCTGCAGTGGGCTTGTGCTTGATGCTCATGCAAGCTGCTGACCAGCACATGCAGCATGGCAGCTCATCAGATGGTACCTACCCACTTCACATACATACAAGTTGCATCATCACCACTGGGACTGGGTGATGAGCTCAGCTGCTGTGTAGCTGCAGTGACAGTGTGCCTGGTCAGGTGCTCAGGATGCCACAAGACTGTGACACAGACATGAACAAGCACGCCATGGTGGAGATGTGGTGATGGTGGTGAAAGAAACCCTGGTGGTGGTGGTGGTGGTGGTGGTTAGAGAGATAGTGGTGCTGGTGGTAATGCTTGGACAAGACATGGTGCTCCCGGCACAACCAATATGGTGGTGATGATGGCTGTAGCAGTGCTTCAATAGACATTGGAGACGCTGGCGCAGTCAATGCGAACACACTTGTCTGGTCAGAAACAGTGGTCTTACCACTACTGGTGACTGCTGCAGCTGAGCTGGAATTTGCTGCGCTTGCACCCCTGCTGGGGTGAGCCTCCTCCCTGGCAGCATCATCCATGACAGGGGCAGGGCCGTCCTGGACATGCCCTGCTTGGCCGTCCTCAGAGGCTGTAGTGACAAGTGTGAAATTTTTCAGTTGCAAAAGAAGGCCCTATTGCTGATCATGCATTGCAGAGTCAGGTGTGATTGATTCAACATGCTTCGGGTACAGCTGGCATTGCTCTTGTGCAGACAGCATATCATCTTGACAGCATGCCACTCTGGTGTGTCAAGGTGTCAGCTCATAATGAAATGAGTGTCGTAATTGGGTGTGAGCACGTTTGGTGATGGTGGTGCAGGAGGTAGTGGGGGTGGTGGTGGGGGTATTGATGCGACTTTCTGGGTCCTATGTAACAGCTCTGTACACATAATGTTGCCCAAAATATCGTTTTCCATTCGTGTGCCAGTTCCATGCCTACAATGCATAAGTTGTCATCCGTGTGAAAACTGCAAAAGCCTTTGCAAAGTGTGAATGCAGTGTAACGCAGGGGCTTACCGTCTGTAACATCTGCACTTGCTAAATCGGGGTTCCTTGCACTTTCAGCCCTGCTGGGCTGAGTCTCTTCCCTGGGAGTACCAGATGGCAGCTCTCCATTGGTGCCTCCTACTGGCGCTGCTGTGCTGGAGTTGTCCTGCCCACTCACATGCACAGCTGGGGGGTCTGACTGGGCGCCTGGCACAGCCGGGGGGCCTGACTGGGCCCCTGGCACAGCTGGGTATTGCACACATCCTGAACAAGACACACACTGACATCACATAAAAACTTGCGTACAGTCGAGTTCAGCTGAAATGTATGGTCTGATATTGAGATAGTTTCTGGGAAGACAAACACAAGAGCCATGGTTTCTGGAGTCAATAGCTATGTAGTCACATTGCATGTATGGCAGGCGCAAAAGTATAACACATTATGGTGCTCTGTCAAATGTGTGCAGACAAGCAAAAGAGGCATCTGCCAACAATGCACATCCTGAAGATGCAGCCTCCAGCATCACAAACCACACATAACTACTCAAAGGCAATATCTGTCAACATTTGTAACATTGTCTAGTAGATTACCAGTCAGCCTAAATATGAAGTGTCAGCCTGCATGCTTCCATCATTCCCAACATGTATCAAGTCTGTTGCTGACAGCAGCAACCTACCTTCTGCCAAAGTGGATTCAGACAAGCTATCCACGATGGGCATGCAGCCTGTACCCTCCCTTACTTCCTCTTCTGCACCACCATCAACCACACCGGAAGCTGACTCAGCTGTTGTTACAGCAGCCAGGTCAGCAGCCCTGGAGGAAGGCGGCCCAGCACCCATAGAAGAGGTTGCCTCAGCGGACACAGGAGCAGCTGACTCAGCGGACACAGCAGCAGCTGACTCAGCGGACGCAGGAAGGGCTGATTCATGTGATGTGTTAGTCACAACTGCTGAGTCAGGGGCTTCAACTGGCTGGCTCAGGGCAGCGTGGTGCTGGCCCTGCTGGGCTGCCTGTGAGGGCGCTGGCTCCTGCATGCCGATGTGGTCATGAACACAGGGCTTGCTACAACACGTTGATGCACACTCTGGTCCTCAGCCAAGCTATCATGTCAAAAAGTCATGCATGCAACAAGCCAAACCCCAAGGTAGGGGCGTGACAGATACAGCCAAGTGAAACATGAAATGTATGTACAACAGGCAGCTGTGCAATGAATCCTGACAACCAGCGCAGAATAATGGTATCAAGACCACTTGGACTAAGAACACCTACCTGCGTGACAGGGGCTGCATTGCCGCCCCTCTTCTTCAGC
>JAABUK010005139.1_pt1 | contig 20686 bp, 28 predicted proteins | sample 5559141 | NCBI WGS metagenome assembly JAABUK01 (sample SAMN10711869, study PRJNA513367) | rock metagenome | isolation source: Antarctica rocks | place: Antarctica: Victoria Land, Pudding Butte nord | collected 2016-01-03
TAACGGAAGAAAAGGTAGACAGACAAGACCCGTTATCAGAAAAAGAAAAAAAGAAAAGAAAAAGATCTACCCAATACTTCCCCACCCGCCCACAAGAACGACAACTAAACAGATAGACAGACAGACAGACAGACAGACAGCAGTATACCTCAAACAAAAAGAACCCCTACATCAGATAATCCCTAACCCTTTCCAGATATCCTACACCAATTCCGCTCCCTCTCCCACACAAACCCAGCTTTCCCCTCAACACCACCTTCCCCCTCAAATCCTCCTCCCTTAAATCCTTTCCCTCAAACCCTCCTCCCTCGAACTCCTCCCTCAAACTCCTCCCTCAAACTCCTCCCTCAAACTCCTCCCTCAAACTCCTCCCTCAAACTCCTCCCTCAAACTCCTCCCTTAAACTCCTCCCCCAAACTCCTCCCACAACCTCCTCCCTCACCCCTCCCCTCCCACCCCAACCACAACCCCCATAACAACAACAGAAAACACCCCAAAAGCGTTCTAACATTAGTTCTAACTAAGTAGAGCATAATCTATCCAACAAATTATAATATAATCTAATCTAAAAAGGTAAGAAGGCATGATAGACTTGATACACAACAAAACTCCCTACTGCTAGATACGATATCGCGTGTCGGAGTGTGTCAGTCTATGAGATGGGCAATACGAACTCTTAACCTCGTATGGGGACCACTCCTCGCGCAATCGTGTAATGTCACTGAGAGGGGGGTTGACGGTGATGGATTTGATTGATGGGAGCACGAGACGTCGGACTGTGTGGGTCTAGACTAAGAGTAAGAGGGTGGTTGGGCGTGAATGTGAGATGAGCCGCATCAAATTGATCTTTCGAAAAGGTACGGGTAGGAACCTGTCAAGGACGCAATCTGTGATCCAATTTACATTCTAATTCTCGACATGTGGGTGGGTATCGTAACGAGGTGCTCCAATCCGCGCAGACCATACAAAATTTACAAGGATACCTATATGTACCGAGAAAGTAGAATCGGCTCTCTCTCAAAGCCTACATCTCCTCGTATTCCCTTGCGGGCGCCGAATATACTTCGAATTCCCTTCCGACCGAAATAACCCTGTCACAACATCAGCTCTTAATACCAACCAAATTTCTGAACCTGTTCGAAGAGTCATACTCACTTATCAACCTTCTTCTCCTTGAACCCGCCACTCGGGCTAAAGTCGGACCCGCTGCGTTGCGGCTGGAATTCATCCGTGGTACTCTGATGGCTCTTCAACCTTTGATGACCGTCCGAGTCCACCGTGTCCGTCCTATACACCATCTCCTCGCCCAAGAAATCCAGCTGCCGGATACAAATCCTGCAGTGATGGCGACAACGCCCTGTGAACCAATGCTGGGCCCAGAGGAACCATGAGCCAAACGCGAAGATACCTACAACACCTAGGGCAACAGGCGTGTAGTTGAAAGTTTGACTGGTGACCGGATCTTGGGTTGGAAGGCAAAAGATGATGGTAATGAATAAGATCCAAAGGCAAGCAACGGCCGCGATCGGCTTTGAACCAGACCGAAGGTTGAAAGGCCCACGCTTGAAGTTCCGGGGCCAGACAAGGGCCATTGCGATGGGGATACCGTATGAGATATAGAGACCGCTTGTAGCGATCGAGGTGGTACCATTGAGAGCGACTTCGGAACCAAGGGAAGGAAGGGCGAGGAGAAAGGAGCAGGTGGCGCCGAAGACGACGGTGCGGATAGGGGAGCGGAAGCCGCGGTCGATGAGGTGCAGGCGGTGAGGAATGCCGCCGTCGCGGGCAAAGGCGAACATCATGCGAGAATTTGACGTCTGCATTCGATGTTAGCTTACGAGGACGTTCATCGTTGAGCGACGGGTCTCTGGAAAGTAGACCATCATGAGAGATTCGTACCAAGCTGAAAAGTCCGCAGTGCCACACGCAAAGCATTATCAAAACCATCAGAACGAGCCCACCGCCTTTGCCGCAGGCATCTATCAAAATATGAAGCACAGGTTGCCTTGCGGTGCGGACCTTTTCGAAATCCTGGATGGAGAACAACAGTGCGACGAGCAGAAAAAAGCCAAAGGCGGCCGATGCTGCGATGGAGCACAGCAATGCCAAAGGCGCGTCTCGTACAGCCTTTCGAGTTTCTTCGCATAGATGTGCGGAGGCGTCGTAGCCCAGGAGGGTATACTGAACAAAGAGAACACCGACGGCCGCTACATAAGCGTCGGATGCCCGTAGCCCCCAGCCTTCCCCGTCACCAGTCCCCGTGCCATCGTGAAATGTCGCGAAGACAAAATGTGCCGACTGAAGCTTCGGGGCCTTGGCCAAGACAACGATGGCGAGACAGGATATGCCAAGACTCTGCAGGGTGATGGAGGCGTAGATTACGTAGCGTAGCGAACGAACACTGAGGAGGTTTAGGGCGCAATGAGAGAGGAGAATGACGGCAAGGATGCCAAGAGTTTTCCCAGCAGAAGGGTGGTACCCGTTGATGACTGCTGCAGTTGTGGAGATTAGGTTTGCGAGGGAGAAATCGATGGCGGTAGTGACGGCGACTTGGCCAAGAAGGTTGAACCTTGGTAACGGTTAGGATGGGCTTATGCAGGATTTGGTGGCGTCGAGATGGCTTACCAGCCAGTGATCCACGCAAAGAATGGCGCATGTTGTTGCGGAGCAAGCATATACGCCCAGAAGTAGGGACCCCCGGACGTTGGAATAGAGGAAAGGATTTCGGCCATGCTGGCACCCACCAGGAGTGCTAAGGCCCGTCAGCCGACAATCGCAGGGCGGGTGTAGTGGGTGACATACTGAAGCCGCTGACAATGATCCATCCGACTGTCATGACTCCGGGACCGCCAGTATTGAGACCATAGGTGAAGAGGCTAGATATCGTCAATACACTCCCAGCAATAGCATTGTAGTATTTCCGTACGTTGTGATCCCCGTCACCACACTCTGCAAGAGCAGCAGTGTCAGCCGTGATTCCCAAGCCCTTGAATATATGTATGGTCTCGTACAATGATAGAAAAGGAAGCCCCAAAGTTGTGTAGCAAACTCCATTCTCTCGTCAGCTCCTGTGTGTAACCCAATTCGGCCAGACGGCCTTCATCCTGGATCTTGAAGTTGACGACGGAGGAAGGCATGATGTCGCCAGGATGGTTGTTCTGCATACGCACAGGATGGTCAGTACGTGCATGCTCAGATGTGGGAGGAGACGTTTCATGTCGAGCTCGGACGTACAGAGTTTTCTCATACTCTCCACTTTCCCATGCCGTATCTCGTCGAGTCGGCCTCCTCGAGGGTGCACGAAGTGTACAAGAAGAGTTGAGAAGGTCAGGAAGGGTGAAAGTGCACTCGGGACAGGCCAGTGAGATGTGAAAGGGAGTGTTAAAGTGAGCGGGCCGGAATGTGACGATTAGACTTCATCAGAACTAGCTCTAGAACTAGTTCTAGAGGTTCGGGAAGGACGCCTCGATGGACCAGGGTGGAATGGACAAGGATAGAGCCAGGGAGAAGCATGGACAGACAGACAAGCTTCCCTCCGGTGCCAACTCCCCAGGAATGGCCCAAGGATGGTGGGTGGGATGTGTTAGTGGAAGATTTGCCCAAGTCACAAGCCAAAGAGGCCAAGGAGGCTCCCATCACAAGCGACACCTTGTTCTTCACCCCCCTGTGTCACCGCGAGGGATCTGCCGAACAAGTCACACCAACCCGTTCCTGGCCTGTTGGGCCATCTTGATTGGATGTGGTCTGCCAGCGGTCACTGCCAAGCCAGATTGGGTGAGGTCGCATGGCGGGCGCATTAGCGTCGGATAAGATGCCAGGGGGCCTCGAAGCTACAGCTGTATTCGGCCTAGACCAGGCTAGCGGATGTGAGGCTCGACTCGGACCGACAGGCCAGGCACTGGTGCGTCCGCAGCCGAAAAGACAAGATAAGAAGAGGGGGGGATGTGATTGGAGCGGGTCCATGCCCTGACTGTCGGAGTGTGTCTGCGTTGAAGAGTCACTGCCATGGTGTTGATCGTCCAGGCTCCTCCCCTGCTCGATGCCAGCATCTGACATCCCTGAATGACGGTTGCCTCGTATCTTCACCTGCTTGTACTGTGTATCAATACCTTCCAGCGAACATGCATCTCCCTCGTGTCCTCATCGGGCAAAGGCAGGGCAACTTGCATTGCAGCATACGGAGTAGGCCCATGCACACTCTCATACCCGCAAACTCTCCTCCTGTGATAAGCAAATGCGACGACGACTGCCTGCATCCTGAACTACCTAATCTAGCGACGACGCCGTTGCAGCTTCAGCCCATCCCAACCGAATCCGGTCAGCTGTGATGAAACTTTCCTGAGGCTCCAAACTCCAAACTGTTTGCTGGGTCGTGGAGCGTTCGTGGCTTGCATTGCTTTCCCCACAGTCCTGCATGGGGCGAAGCGGCCGTTCGCACACGAACTTGGTAACGTGCTGTCTGGCTGGCATGACTGCTAGGACGAGGGAGAGTTGATGCAGGCATGACAGATCGCCGTTGACCCTTCTTAACGTCCGTCCACACACCTTGGTGGCACACGGGGTGTCTGGCCAGCAATCAACTGACACCAAGTGTGCCCCCACGGAGCCGTCTCCTGGCTATAGTAGCTTCCCGCTAAACTAACTTGGCGATCTTCACCGATTTGATACTTTCTGGGCCTGGTCGAAGAACCTGGGTCGTACCAAGCCACCTGAGGCAAGTCTACTGTTAAAGCAGATAGGGGGATCGCCCTATTGTTAGGTGAAACGTCTTATCCATGGATAATGGCCATGCCTTACTCCGTAGAATACTGCGATAAAGGCAAGGCATCCAAGTTCCCTGTTCCCACATGGAATGGAGAGTCATGTTGAAACGTGCATGGATGGTCCCTTCCCTGTCCTGAAGTTGATTACGAATGGTAGATTTTCCCTCCCTATCGAGTGCTGCTGCTTTGAAGAGGATGGAATTGGGAGGCAAATTACAAAGCCTGACACTGTTTCGTACAGGCTGGACGACTGCTTCCATATCTGAATATCTGTTCTTCATCAATCTCCTTTCCTCCATATCGCCTCACCGTCTACTCTAGCTGTCTCTCCATTCCCATCCTGACCATGCAGTTCAGGCAAGACTGGCTGTCTCTTACCTAGGAGCTGTGCATTATTCTCCTGCGCCATAAGCACCGCTCCCACTCGGCGCATGGCTGAAAAGATCAGACTGTTTCGAACGTGGCCCTTTACGCATTGCTGATACCGTTCACCATGTCCACGTCTTTAGCTGTTCAACTATCTTGGGTCTTCGCCATGGCGGAGTGCCTTCAGGAACTCTTTCAGATCTTTTCCACGCTGGAATCTGACGTGAATTCCCTACCATCCGCATCGCCCATGCTCAAAGCCATTCGAAGTCTCAAAATCCACGTGCGTCTGTATGATCCAACAATCGAAGAAAAGCCGGGTGTTTGCTTGCGGCTCTGCGTCGGGCTGACGGGAAGCTCTGTTTGGCCAAAGAACGATTTCCTGGGGTCACAATCAATAGCATGGGAAGGCTCGGAAGGCCGATGAGGGTCTTGTGTCATGCATACATGAAAGATTGAAGGATGCGGTTGTCGAAGTCGTCTTTCGCTTCAACGAAAGGCTTGGCGCCGGTCATCGACGCGATTGAGCACCAACGAAAACAGTCAACATGACTCCAGGAAGCCTTCCTTTCCAATTTGAGATTGCATGGCAGTAGGGACCTTGCTGAGGATAGTAGCCGACGCCGCGATGAGAGACTTTCGAGAAAAACGACGGGACGGGTACTACGGGACTGTAAGGGAACTACCCGGGAAGATTGGATACACGTCTTTTCTGAGACATGTATTGACTGAATCAGTGACACAATTAGCGAGGTGCCGATGAATGTCTCGGGTGCAAAGAGTCGCATCAACGTTCCGGCCAAATCTCGGGACTTTGCATTGGGCAAGCAAGACACACATTCAACCAAGACCGCAACGGCACAGCGGCTCCCAGCTTCGAAAAGCAGAAGTTCGAGAATGAACATGAGTACGCTGCCGACCTCGTCGCCACTGAAGGTGCTGTCTATCAGACGTCTACGACTGAGCTGTTGGAGCTTTGGCATGCTTCACATAGGCAGAGCGTTAATACCACGCGTCACTCACACCATTCCCAAATGCAGCTTATATCCGTAGAGTCTCGTACATCCCTCTGTCCTACTCAAACACTTCATTACACGTTACTGATCAGGATAACCTTTCCAATCTTTGCCAAGCCCCTTACACAATGCACCAGCGTTTCCTCACACCCAAGCCTTGGGGTCGAACACAGGATCCAGGATCAACCATATACGGAACACGGACATTATCAATTCTGAAGACTCCCTGTATCGCATTGGTTTTCTCTGATTCAAGCATTCGTCAACTTTGCCTACCGCTTCCCCATGCTCAGAAAGTCTCTCGAAATCTATGGGTTCCGCTAGTCTCCCACAATCCCCTCGATTTTCATAATACCCGAGTGCCCTTTACAATTTGTGTCATACGTTATATTGACCAGACTGCGTTGCCATTAGGGAAGCAAATGCGAAAGAGTAGTGCCAAGCTGAATCCTAGATATAGGCGAACAAGGAGCTATGGAGCCAATCGATACTATGTCATGCAAAGTAACGCACCTACTTACACATCGCAGCGCGACACATTTCAAACAAATATCAACGTCCCTTTATACTTCTCCACAGCCTCTTATTTGATCCCCCAACCCGAGACCGATTTGACCCAGCCTCCGAACGCGACTGACAACGCGACTTCGTAGAGCATTTCCAAAGACGCAATCGAGCTGCAAGAAGTATTTCCCAGATCCATTTCCGACTGGATGAAGATGCGAGGGTTGGACTCTTCCGAGCTCTGAGGGCTAGATATGACTAACGTGACACTGTCATCGGCCAGGATTGCGAAGGCCATCAAGACATTCACCACGGATAGCGCGAGGTGGCTCTCGAATAAAATTCCCCGTCGGAGCTGGGAATACAGCAGTGAATTAAACTATAACCTTTTGGAGTAAGGAAGTTTCGGCGTGTAGACTATTCGATCACAGAGGTAGCAACGACATTGGAAACATCCCACCGCTTTCAACAGGGCCTTTTCACAATGTGCGCTTCCAGCGATGCTGCTGCCCAAGTAACAGAAGAGCCGCGGAACATTGGCTACTATCTCGTCTTACTTCTCGGCAAAGCGAGACATGACTTGAGCTCACGCAGACAGTAGCTCGTACATGTCGAGGATGTCAAGACTTGGGTAAAGATCGTACGTAGGGCTATAGGGCTAAGCCCTGCCTCGGACATACTCGAGCTAAGCCACAACAAGTAAGCTGCAGAGTACGCGCTCGCCGAAAGGAGCGCGCTAAGCTCCCGCAACCAATTTCCCACCTGCTTCCCAGTTGTACCACCACATTCATTACACACCTACTCAACGCCCACCGACCACCTCACCCATCCTCAATCCCCCCCTATAACTCACAATGGTCAACATCATCAACCTCGGCCTGCGGGTCCTCCAAGTACGCCCCACGCTCCAACCCCGTCCCTGCCCGGCCCAAAACACTGACAACATTCCACACAGGTATTCTTCGCCGTCGTGATCCTCGGCCTCAGCGCCAACCTCGTCAAGACCCAAGCCTACGGCGGCGCGCCCTCCATCACAAACTACGAAGTCTTCCTCGGCATCTGGCTCTTCGTCATCGCCCTCATCGGCATAGCGGGCGACTTCATCGGCGCACTCGGAGGCGTGGTAATGGTCGCGCTGGACGGACTATCAGTGCTCTTCACCTTTGCCGGCGGCGTCGTAAGCCCCCCTTTCCTTCCCCATCCAAATCCAACACACGCAGCAGTCGAGGACACAGTCCACTAACAGCTTGCAGGGAATGGCAGCAGCACTAGGCGCCCACTCCTGCTCCTGCAACAACGCCAACACAAACTGCCCCTACCTCACCAACAACGTCGTCATCAACGGCGGGAAAAACAAAGACCATCAGGTCAACCTGCACACGAACCGCTCGTACAGGTGCAGAGAAGCGCAGGCGGATACGGCGTTCATATGGTTTGCGTTTGTGGCGTTTGTGGCGACGTTTGCGCTCAGCTTTTTGAGCTGGAGGAGGGGCGGTGTGAAGTAGGAGTGTGGGAGGGGGTATATGCGCTGGAGATGGGGGATGTGGTGGATTTTGGTAGGGTGGTAATGTCCTAGGTGGGGCGGTGGTGGTATTGTGAGGATGGTCACGAAGAGCATACTTGATTGTGGGAGCGAGCGGGCTTGATGATGCGTCTGAAGTATTGGGCTGGTATGCATCTTGTATTATTATGGTACACAGGAAGGAGAAATTCTATGATTTGCATGAGACTCATGCCTTCAATTCTCGATTGTTTGACTAGTGCAGATGTCAAAATGATGGTATCGTGTCTACCAGATGAGGCGCTCTGATGTGTATGTCCCTAAAGAACAGACCAGAGCTTCAATATATTCACTTGTGGAGATGCCACGTACGAAACCCCGGCATCAGCAGCCAGCAGTCTCACAACACATCTCTTTACGCCTAGCAGCCACCATCGCATTCACACCCATACTCGTCATCAGCGCAGCATTCACACTCATACCACCCGATCCGCTTCCAGTATTCGCAACCCATTGCCAGCCTCCCCACCATGCTTCCTTCCTGGCCCCCCTACCACCTTCCCACTGTACTTCCCAGTCCCCTAACCACCAAGCCCCACCCCTCGACTCAAGCCCCCGCACACTCCCGGTCCCCATTCCCTCCGCCGCGACCCACACGCTTCCACCTGCATGTACCCAATCCTCAACCACTCGATTGGGCACGAAATCTACCACAAGACGCCAGAAGTGCCAAACGCAGACGCGAAGCGAAGCGCAGTCGTGTGCGTTGTGGGAGAAGTTGACGCCGCATATATCCCCCCAGTCGCGTGCGTGTGTGGGCCCGTAGAAGGAGGGCGTGGGTGTATCTGTTGCAGAGGTGCCCTAGCTGCGAAGATGTCACGATCTGAGTCTGATATGGATCGAAGGAAAGGGGTAGGGAATGGAAGGGGAAGGAAGAGCGTACCTGTCCTGAGAAATCACAGGTTTGCGCAGATGTACTCGCATGTCTCCCCTCTTCTTCATATTTAGCCGTAGGGCGCGGTACCCATGCCCGCGCTCTGCGTTGCTAGTATGTATTTGGTCTTATACGTTGTGCGCATGTTGGTGAGGTGATCTTCCAGACTCGCCTTATATGGCATCGTGCGTGTTTTGTTGAGGGGCTGGAGGGTGGATTAGGGTGTAGATAGGTGTTGGTGACGAGGTTGAGGAGAGCGGGGGGGGTAGGGTATGGGGATGCTGGGGTTGTTGGAGTTTGCGGGGAGGAGGGAGGAGGACAGAGGAAGGAGGTGGAGGTGGAGGGCCAGTTTGTCCAGGAGCTGTTGATGGGCGACCGACTGGCCAAGGTGGAATGGTGTAAGAACCATAGTAGAGAAGCATTGAGGCAGATGATCGACGGGTCTTGGCATTCTTGGCAGGTGCAGGGGGATAATAGAATCCTGCATCTCTTCATGCATGATTTCTTCTCTCCTCACGACTCGTACCATCTCCAACTATATCATCATACCTCGCCTTCTTCTCGGCAAATATTGGGAGCCCAAAGCAGTCCCCAACCGCAAGATGCTACTTCCTTCGTTGCCTTGGCCAATCTGAACAGTGCTTGTCGCTCCACCACAGGCATTCAAGCTTCGCCCATTTGCATTCTTACTAATTCAAAGTTTGGAGTAAGGTCTGTATTGTGTTGGACCGACCTTCTATACCACACAAGCTCCCACCCAAACTCGGTGCTTATGCGGTGGAAGCTGTCCCAGTGCTCATCTGGCAGCTTCCCATCGATATCCACCGACATCAGAGGATAATCATGGGAAGCAACGCATAGGAAGGAAGACGTGCTCATGCTCGACTCAAAGGCTTCGGATAGTGTATCGCAGTACCTCCAACACTGCTTCAACGGCTATGAATGGCTCAGATACCGATGTGCGGCGTCCGTTCCAAGCGAGGCCAAAGGTTCTCCCCTTGAAGAAGTCAAAGCTTTCTATACTCATCCACTGAAGCTGCATCTGGGGCGATACTTGTTTGTGGGCAGCACGCGAGAGCGCTCATACGCGAGGTGCTGCTCAAATGCGATCATCAACTCCCAGATATCTTGTTGGATGTCTACGGTAGATATTCCGATACCCAGTCCAATACCAAGATGTAGGCTGTTAATAGCTCGCTGACTCCAGACCTTGCTATAGTATCTGGTGCAACACCCAAGGTCACCCCGAAACAAAGAAACACCGACTCCCATTGAACGGTAGCTGAAATTTGGCTGAGTATATATCCTCGGCTGCCAGCGAGCCAATCGAAGTCACCGCCATAATCACACTCATCCACCAGCACGATATGGACGCCGTCTTAGCCTGCTTGTAGAGATGGCGCTAGACTTGGCTTGGAGCTGCCTCGATGCTCCAAAATATGCTTTAAGTGGTTGATAGGGGCAATGAGCATTATCGCTCAGCTGCACATCAACAGATCATGAAGTATGTCCGAGATCTAGTAGGTCTATAATGATTCTGCACATCAACAGATCATGAAGTATGTCCGAGATCTAGTAGGTCTATAATGATTGTAAACCGGATTGCTCCTTCCTGTGCAAGGGGCGAACCTCCTCAAAGTCCTGTTGTGCCCATGGGACCCACTTTTGATCCATAAAGCGCAAGGCTAGTCGTCTGCTCCGGTTTGCTAGTGGTCCACCGCACCAACAAAAGTTCATGCAAGCGCTTCAGTTTTGGACTTTCCGACCTGTCTTTTACGCTCCTCAAGGTTCTGCTTCCTCCTTCCGATCACGATCGCGGTGCTCCTTTCCTGGACCAGTACCGATGCCATAACTTTATTTAACCCATACTATATACAATTCTATCTTTTCTAGATCTAGTTGCTAGTTGCAGCGGCCCTTTATATTTTAGCATAGTAACAGCGTCTTTACAACTAGTCCCACTGACCTCCCTTAAAGTCTCGCCATGGGAAGAGGCAGCTACTGGACATTCCCAACGAGCTACTGCTCCAGATCATCGAGACGGTCTCACCGTGCGAAGGTTTAGAGCAATTCACGATCTGCTGTACACAGCTTCTCAGACTGGGTACAACGGCACTGCAGAAACATCGTCGAATGAAGAAAATCTATTCGAAGCAAAGCTTCGTTGTTGGCGGTCAAACGCATCCAGTAGTTTTCTTGCACCATATCGTTGCTGACAATACCATTGCACCATATGTCACCAACCTCGCACTAGGCCACTCAGGCTTTTGTTGGAAGGCTCAGTTGGACTATAACAAATTTGCAGACGACTGCGTCGGCAGCCTGGTTAGCGTACTAAACCAGTATCCGTTCATCATGACGAGCGAGAAGCCAAACCTTCATCAAACCTTGCCTTCTGGTTGTACGGAGGCCGTGTACGCGCTACTGATGCTCATGCTACCCAATCTCACGTGCATAGCCTTCCCGGATGCTCAAGGGGTCTCGTCGACAATCTTACGACTGGTCACCGAGATATCGCGAGCATGTCGACGCGACGCAAATACCACGCATCCCCTTAGCCGCCTTTCAAACCTGAGTCTAAGTTGCCACGCCCGCGACGCCGACTCAGGCTTCTACGATGTATTCACGGCTTTTGCCCGCCTACCGTCCATGAGATCCTTGTTCGGCGAAGGCATTGATGCGCGCCGCTGTTCCTGGGACTCGAATTCGGATGAAGCAAGCAGCACAAGTATTCAGAGGTTGACGTTCAAGCGAAGCTGCATCGACACAGAACCTCAACAGTCTCTTAAGCACTTCGGAAGACCTGATAGAATTCACGTACTCCCACACCAAAGAGTTCGGGTGCGGCATCGGCAAACATTCCCAGTGGAGCCCTGGGGACGTCGTCCAAAGCCTATTGCAATACGCAAGCCATACTTTAGTATCGCTGGATCTGACACATCACGGGCAAGGGTGCTTCGCTAGCATCTTCAACGACTACACTTGCAACCGCTTGTTTGGGTTTCAGGTCCTGAAGAACATACGCATGGATCTTACGATGTTCTTCAGTAGCCATAGTCGCAGCATCAATGCGCAGGAACGAGGATCCGAAACGAAAGCGTGTTTGGTTTTCAGGCTAGAGGATACGCTACCAGAATCGGTGGAGATCATGACTTTCAACACCGGATGCTTTGACGCAATCGCAAGCAGGCTTTTGGAAGGCCTTCCGTTCGTCCGAGCACAGGACGCTAGACGCTTTGAAGAAGGTCGCTTTGGAGGCAACTGATCTGCACCCGGGCGATTCTATTGACCAAGGCATCATCAAGGAATGTCATGAAGCAGAAGTCTGCTTACTCTGGGGTGAAAAGGATCTGTGGGTGGATACCCAAGGATCGAAGAAGGAAGTGCGGGGTATCATCGACGGAGGGTCGCTTTCTGCGCTATCAACAGGCAAGGAGAGATAGGGGGACTTCAGCTTGGCCGATCCAGCTTCCATCAGCCTTTGTATCAAAGAATGGCAGTGAGAAAGAGACTGCTTCCCAAGAAGATATTGAGCTTGGCGAATGCAACATACGCACAACTATATGCGTCCCCAGGTCTCCTTCCGGCCCAACCTCTGATAATCCCGCGTCATAATTCTCCACATCCCCGCACCCTACCTATCATTTCATAGATTCTACGCGCTAGCGGCTGCAATCACAGATACATCTTCAGTCCCTCTCAATCAGCAACGGCAACAAATGATCGCATTGATACATCCAGCCATACCCTGCCTCTATCGATCAAATGAACAGCGAGCGTGTGAGAATCTAAGAAAGCGCATTTTCGTGTACTATGACCAGACGAATGCACCGTATGCCAAATTCACGAAAATTTATCTTCGCTTTCATACTTTCATTCGCACTTAGTGCGTTCCCTATCCTTTCTCTTAGTAGTAGGTATGGCGACGTCCCCTTCTTTGGATGACCCAGCCTTCAATGAATGTAGTGATGATGCTGGTATGTACTCCCCGAGCTTTTCAGAAGGGAGATTTTCTCTGCTGTTGACGAATTTGCAGGAAAAATATTTGTCATCGAGTAGTTCGACTCGAGGGTCGCTAAAGTAATCGCATCACGTATGTAGACATGTTGCACTAGTTTGGCGAGTCTCAGCGATTAAATGTGTCAAACGTAGATATGTCAAATTGGGATAATGGTCTGATCGAATCTACTACTCTGGCTCTGATTGGGTTGAATGATCCCTAGCATCATTGATTCGAATGATCTGACAAGTCCGACTGAATTGAGTAAGTCCAAACGTCTTATCGCTTTGACTAATCTGACTGATCTCGACAATCTGCCATGTCTGACTGTGACTGACACGAATGATTTAGCTACCCTGACTGGCGTTGAGATGCATGATGTTAAGGTGCTGATCCAAACTTGGCAGGGGCGAGGAACATCAGCCCGTGATCTGGACTGACCGATTTCTATAGAAGTTCAGAGCACTGGATTGGAGTAACCCCTGACGAAGCCGTTCCCCGGGGTGATAATATTTCGAGATGATGAGAATATCAAATGCATGATTGATGACTCGATGATTAATACGGATCAAAGGCTGGATTACAATACACCGACTCCAGGCTAGCTACTTGAAGTAACGTGAGCCGATGATAACGATCCTTGGCACACTTGGTACACTTGGCACACTTATATCTGTGCGCATAAGAGACCTCGAGCAACTTCATTCCGACGAATAAACATTTCCCTATCGAGACGAAAGACCAGGTCTTTTGGCATGTCGCCGTTATCTTGGTTATCACGAAAGGGTTGGTCCGCCAACAGACTAGACGCCAACATCCCGCCACCACCCCTCTTGGCTCTGCCTGTAGAGCTGATCGGCAGAATCTACATTTACTCGCAGAACCCTCAATTGCCACAGGTCAGCCGTTTACTCTATCAGAAGCTTAGCAACGAACGCAAGGAGAGCAGACAAGGGACAATTCTTTGGCAAAATTTGTGTCGCATGCGGCATCGGCTGGACGGTTGGGATTTGAATTGCGACGAAATGTCCGTGTGACAAATCCAGTGTACACGAAAAAGCGACGGAAGCAGCTGCCTCCTCTACAAATCAATTCTTGCCAACCTAATGCAAACAGCCACTCGGTACCCTCTGCTCGAGTGAGCTTCGCGTCAACATTGCTATCTATTGTCCCCAAATTCACCACATGCGGCGTGATCGGTCGCTGATCGGAGATCCATATTGGAAGGATAAAGCAGCTCATGGGTTCCAGTAGGCAACCTGAGATCTACATACCCGTCGGCTTGTGTGTATCAACGCTCCATTGTCAGCTGATCACCCTCCACGTTCTTCAATTCTAGGAGCGTAGAAAGAGAGTCACTTTTGACAAAGGGAACAACCGGTTTCACCGAGGCGTACTCCATCGTCCCCATCTTCGAGCCATCTGGACTGGGAGAGCTGTGTATGGAGCTCCAGCAGGTTTATTAGAAATTATGCGAACTCCCGTGAGCATTTCCGGGTCGTCTACTACGTCCTCGCTGCCGGTGGAGGTCTCGATCGTCACGAGTGCATCAAAGGGGTAGCTACGGTGTCTTGGACGGCATCCCAAACGGCAGTTTCGAATGAGATACGGCTGTCTCGAAGGGTAGAGGTCATGTTCACGAGTGCAGGAAGTGTGAGATTGGCCGATGGTAGGGCTATAATGTTGGTTGCTTTGACTAGGCTGCCCGTCAACGCCAACAACAAAAGCCCACATTGTGACTACCCTTGAAGGCGCTATGGTACGAACAAGAGAGCAAAATGTCAATCTAGAACCTCGTGAGATTTCGCGGATCATGGATTATTGTCGACGTTGGGAGCCCAATAAACCTAGCGTCCCCTGTCACGTTAGGCCCGATTGCTTGGAATCGAACCACTAGCACTAATAGCTGTGTGATCTGCCAAGGAAGAAGTGTCAATGGCCGTGAAAAGGGTCGGGGACCTGTGAGATGCATTGTGCGACTCGAGTCCAAGGCTTTCAACATTCCAGCGGCTCGGTGAATGTGGTTGGAACAATGCAAACCGTTCTCTCAATCAAACCCCCCTTCAAAGGAGTGGGGACTGAATCAATGGAACCCACCAAACAAAGGAGATAGTTATTGCTACACCTTGCGTCGTACAGAACATGCCTCCTAGACAATCGTAACCTTGGTACATCTATTTCACCATTTCGCACAACCCACAATACATTCTTCACAGCCCAAGAAACAAATCAAAACCCTTGACTGAAACAGCTTTTGACTGTCAGAAATTTCAATCAAGGCGCGCTAAGATGCCTCTTCCAAAGATCCTTCGCTCTTTTTCCAACCGACGCCCTGCTCCTTCCGAATGCGACCAACAACTCGACGCCACCCGCGATAAAATCTCCTTCTCCTGCATCCGCATCGATGTGAAAACCTTCAACTTCGCCGAAGTTCGGACATCGTACCACTACTACTCTTCATCCCTAAAGCAGGATAATGAATCATACACCATACCCAAAGCGCTTGAAGAATGCTCCAAAGCAGGCGCTCTCTATATGATGGTTTGGGAATTGAATGACAAGGAGATTTTCACGGATAAGCGAGAGTGTTGGAAAGGAAAGTATTGCGTCTGGTACCCGTCTGGGGATGGGAAGTTTTATTTGACGAAGTTGGCGGATGGGGGGAAGGGGTATGTGGATGTTCCGAGATTCCAGGATGCGGACTTGAAGTTTTGGTTTTTGCCGGAGATGAGGGCGATTAGGGAGAAGTTGGTGGCGAGTTATGGATCATGAGAGGGTTTCGTTTGATGTAAGATCGGTGTTGGAGTGGAGCTAGGATAGAAAGAGGTACTGATACCGCAGTCGTCGTTGTCTTGGGTCTTCGGAGACATGGATGTAGGTACCTGATGATCTTGGGAGAGCGAAGGCTTCACGATTGCATTGAATGAAAGGCCCCGGTGTACCAGAAATTGTACTCACCCCTTCCACACTTGACATAGAACATACAATACAATAATTGGAAGTAGTACAAAGTACCTCACTCGAATCTATTACCTTGCTCAATCCAACCCACAATCCACAACCCATAATCCTCAATCACGAACGTCAACCCAAACCACCATTCCAAGCAGTAAAGTCCAATACACTCACCGCCTTCAACATGGAGGATCCACTAACACCGCCCACCCGCCTCCCAGCCCCAATCCAAGTTCTCTCGCGCGGCATACCAAGTCCACCGCTCAGCAGAGACTGAATAGTTACTCGGAGAGATGTGGTGGTATTCCATCATGGCACCTGATATGAAATGTGGTGACCATAATGCCGTTGTAGCTGTAAGGATAATTACAAGGTTCAGAAGCTCCAGTCAATAGTCCGAAAGATCGTCGGGTAAACTGCGACACCTGATAGATGATTATTTCGCACAGCTACAAAATACATAGCTATCGCAACGCCTTGTCCACCACGATGGCATGCTAGACTGCCGTGATAGAGCAAATAGAGGTTGCCAGTAACATTCGAACTCTTGAGGTCGCAGGACAACGTGCTTGTAGCATTGTCATTTTCTGATCACTTCTGCAATTCCAAATACGCTGAGACTATTCGGAAGCAATGTCAGTATTGTTGGCCACAGATGGAATTGGCTGGAAGCTAGCCAAGACATGCTAGTCCCACTTGAGACTAGCGCTCTCTCCCTTTTCTCGCACTCTCCGTGGCCGGCCTCGCTTTGGCAACTGTAGAGTTGACGTGAGCCTAAGGTATGAGCCATATCAGCAGGTGATATACTATGTTTCGAGTAAGGGACTGAAACAACTGTGAGCTGTCATGAGCATGCCACTAAAACTGCTGCCCTCCTCCCCTCACCTTTGCTGCTGACAAGCCGCATCCCTATGAGTGTATATAGGCTCTGTCCATAGTCTATCAAAGTCTATCCATCAATCTACGTGCATTTTATGGAGGAGGGGGTCGAATGCCTCCCGCCATGCTGAGACACGCATCACCGCCGACCCAACGGCCACCTCCTTCGCGTCCTTGTTCTTTAGCCCGTCCATGGCCGCGTTCATGAATTCCTCCAACGGCATTGACTTCATTGCCTTACCCGCACCTCCCTGCGCCTCGATGCAATTCTCTCGATAAGCAGCGTCATATGCAGTATCGACATACGGTGGGACGAGCTCGACGACGCTGACATCGGTCTTACTCAGCTGGGCCCTGAGCAGGACGGCAAAAGTGTGAATGGCGGCTTTTGTTGGACAATACACGGGAAACAAAGGATATGACAAGAATGCAAGGCCTGAAGATACCAACACGAAGGTTGCCGAGCGTTTGAGGGACAATGGATGAGGGACCAAGAGCTGGGCCAATACCATAGGTGCGGTGACGTTGGTGGTAACGTCGCTGGTGATCGATTCAGGTGAAGATGCCTTCGGATCCTTGAAGTCGAAGCTGGTGCCCTTTCCAGCGACCGCCATGACAGTATCCAGCTTTGGGAAGCGTTCAAGAAGCTTCGAGACCTGTGCGGGAAGACCAGCAATATCTGCAACATTAATCTGCCATTGCTAAGTCAGAAATAGTCTTTTGGGTCAAACGTGGACATACCAACTCGATGAAAAGTATACATACCTGTTGGAATTCAAGGCCACTCAAGTCCTTCTGCAAGCGCTGGAGGCGATCGAGACGACGGCCAGCCGCAATGACTGTCTTGCCTTGAGCATGAAAGCGATGGGCAAACGCTTCACCGATACCACTTGTGGCCCCCAAGATAAGTATGATGCTCCATCCGTCGGACATGGCTGCTACAGGTTACAACAGTGCAGACGCAGATGAATAGCCGGTTATAATTCCCTTCCGAAAGAAACAAGAAGTCCCAGGTTCTCTTCGAGCTGAAGATTGATTTCGAGGCTGCATGGGGTCTATGTACCTGAACTCAACATCTCATGATGACGGCGTTATTCATCTAAAGGCCGTGGACTCCATCGAAATTAAAGAACAATCGCCTAACTCCATGGGATGTAAACCACAGCCTCGATGCCTAATCCTGAACCCTTTCGACCATAATCACAGTACTTATAGTATCAGGTGTCTCACGACAGATTAGTCAAAAGCAGTATTTCATTGCTATCTGGAACGCCTTACCCCGTAATCTATGGATTATTAAGGTATTGAAAATGTAGATGCAATAACTCCATTCCATGCCAATCTCTTCACCACCTTTCGTCGCTACGACATCTGCGTTCGCCTCGCTTTAGTTGGCCCCCCTAGGCCAAGGTTCCAGAGTATGTCCACTCCATCATCCGAGCGAGAGGGTATGGTAAAGCTGCTAGCTCAGCGTTGATCTCTTCCATGGCTAGACTGTGATCGCCGTCCCCGGCATCCACATCATCCTTCAGGTCCAGGTAGGCTTCCACAAGGCCACGTCGCTCAAACCAACGAAGAGCGTTGATTAGGTATCTTGTCAGTTTCTCCTGCTTCGGTGTGGAAGAAGAAGAGGCCGATTTGACGTATTCTGCGATATGATCCTTCATAAGCACCATGAAAATTTCCACCTTACGCTCGTTCATCTTCCGCTTCTGCTCAAGCAGTGCATCATCCTGGTCATACAGTCTTCGCTCCTGGAGGTAATCGTTGGCATACCTTTTGATAACTTCCCAATGATGTCTTGCTTTGCGGTCGAGGACCAGTGGGCCTGAACCCATGAGGATGTAGTTTGCATCTCTCAATAGCTGCGCCAGGCCCTCGGAGGTATCGATACTCATTTTCTTTTCAATCAGAGTCTCCCGGCGGCAATGTGGACAACTGCTTTGCAGCATGCCATCATCAAAGCTAGGAAACGTCGATAGCCAGGTCAGTAGGCAATCTCTGCCGACTACGTGGCCGCAGCCAGGAAGTTCTAGCGGCATCTCCCCGAACTCGCCAACTCTATATTGTTCTTTGCAGATTGGACAATCCTGCTCATCGACGGGTAGATCGTCCAGCTCAAGACTGATGAGGCTGTTAACGAAGGCTAGGGCAGGCGGGACTTCAGCGGTGCTGTCCGGAAGACCAAATCGGAATCTTGGCGGATCTATGGCTGCGTTAGATGTGAGATACGCTTCGGATGTCATGTACGTGCCCTCTTCGTCAAACGGGTCGACGCCCCTGAGGAAGGGAAAGTGCGAGTAGAATTGCTCACTGTATATTGCTCGGCCGTTGCAGAAGACCTCGGGCCAATTCTCCGAATATGGATGGTCAGCGTCGAGAACATTGTCACTGCTGTTGGCTCTCTTTGAGCGGACGTCATCGTATGCGTCGATGAGCCTTGATCCATCATCTGTGCTCGGCGATGGGGCGTTCTCTCTCAAGTGGTTCAACATTCTACCAAGCTCTTGCATTTGCATTTCTGCCATCTCGTTGGGAGATGCTGCGATTGTCTTGAGACTTAAGACCTTGGGTTCTTTTTGGTTGGAGTGAGCTTTTTTAAGTATTGTAGACTGTAGATGGGTGGTTGAATGAAGGAAGAAGAGCATAGCATTGCAACGGGGTTATATGAGTACATGGTATATGTCAAACATGTCGTGAGACCTACGACAGAGAGATTGAGACAATGTCCTAGACATGTACAATGCCATTGTGCGGACGATAAAGAATTTTGCTGGGCTCAAATTACCTCAGTCAACATCTGAAACAGCAAACTTCACAGTAAGAGTAAGGTCTCTACCAGGAAGCTGCTTTACAAGTCTGCGACATTTCGGAAGTGTGAGACTTTCTCCCCTTTGTCAATTGTAAGAATAGGGAGATTGATGCTGATCTAGCGCTACCTCGATACCGCCTTTTAATGCTATGGAACAATGTCTTACCATATTCGGCTTTCAAAGGACAAAGGAGACCCACAACCGGATTTCTGGCTTATCGATAGCGCTGAAGTGACCAGAAGCCCACGACGAAGCATGGGAGACGACTGAGTCAGACCAAGACAGGATCGCAAATAGCTTCCGTGGTCGACCTCTTCCATGTTCCTCCCCGAAAAGATCATTGATGTTTGCGACAGACCTCATTCCAGGCGGAGTGGCTTTGAAAGCTGTGCGCGAGCCAAGCGCTTTCCCAAACGTGCACTCAGGGATGCGGAATATAAAGCGCTATGTTCTTCGCCGCATTACACCCCAGCATCCAGTCTATACGAATTTCAAACATTATCCTCGGTTGCACCACTTCGGTTCGTCCGTGCCCTCTCGACTGGCAATGCACCTGAGATGCTGATCGTTTGGTGACATTGGAGCAAGATCACATCCCGCATCTTTTCTCTCGCTATTTCGAGGATTGCCATCCTTTTCAGGAGGAGGTGGGTGTGAGCGGACGAGCTAGTACCACCTTCAGTTCCTGGAAGAAGGGAAAGGCGTGAGCCACACAAGATTCAAAATAAAATGTCAAAATGCAAGGTCACTCAATGTAAGTGCCAATCTTCCCATATTAGGATCTTAAGAACCAACAATGTACATTCGATCTATCAGAGCACAAATATGATAAGAGCTCAAATTTCATCTATCCCACAACTCACACCAAACCCCCCAGATCTTTTTCTAAAACAGACCTTCAACCCAAACTTGCCACCCCTCCTCCCCCCTCAACACCTAATCCTCCCCCCTCAGC
>JAABUK010005140.1_pt1 | contig 20681 bp, 21 predicted proteins | sample 5559141 | NCBI WGS metagenome assembly JAABUK01 (sample SAMN10711869, study PRJNA513367) | rock metagenome | isolation source: Antarctica rocks | place: Antarctica: Victoria Land, Pudding Butte nord | collected 2016-01-03
AAACATAAAAAGCAGTGACGATCACAGTACCACCCATTTCAATAATCATACAAAGCATGCAATCCCACCATCAAGATGACGAGAGTCTTAGCAATAGTTACGCCGAGGTTTCAAAGCCGCAAAACTTTTATACTAGTATTTCTTTGGATATGAGACTGTGAGATTAGGTGTATATAAGATTGGAACCTTTATGAGTAGTATAAAGAATCAATATCTTGTTGCTCATGGAGTAGATGGTGGCATATAGAGCCTTGTAGGTAATGATTGTTATTTGGCACTGGTGATCTGTGTACTGCAAGCAGGGTGCATTGCAGGACAGCCTTTCGGTCACTAGCTTACCTATCGGTTGAGGGATCTTGGTTCTAATTGCACTCCAATTAATATTGTTGATTTTTCGAAAGACGGTACTGCGTTCAGCGCCAGTGACTCGGTCTCTTCCAAGAGGCACACGGTTTCCGGTAGCTGAGACATAGGCATGCAGCCCGCAGAAGAAAAACAAGCAGAGCGTTCCCATTGTACCCACAGGGACACGCCATAGACCAGTAATAGCATTCGTAGATTATCCAATGTCCTGGCTATGTACCAATCAAGCTGTCATACCAACGTTTCGTCACATCGTCACATTCTCAATCACTCTACCATGATTGCTCGGGAATAACCCCTTCCTCCCGCAGTATATACCCCAGAACCAATCACCATTGATATCTCCACACTCTCTGATCTCGGCTCCTTTTGGGAAAGCAAGCTCGTCCTCGGCCCCATCTTGCGGCCACCAAGACCACAGCGCAAGTATGTGCATCCCAATGCCCCCATTTGGCGGATACTTCTTCAAAAGGGGAGGAACATTGTCGTTGGCCACATTCTCTGAGGCGGCAGAGATCCTGCCTGGGGATGCTTTCGAGACCGGCCTCGCCTGTTGCTGTTGTCCTTCACGCCCGATACGTTCAGCGCTCCCATCTATATTGGCATCATCTTTCAGAGCATGACCACCTACGAGGTCTTCGACCACGATCCGCCTCTGGCCAGATTTGGAATCTTCGAAGCCTACGACGATCATCCTGTGGCCGTTCGGACAGCGTCGCCAGCCTTTGGGCCCGTTCGCTGTGCTGATCTTCCCATTATAGACGAGTTTAAGGTAGCAGGTGGCGTCGATGTCATAATCGCCTCCACGACATTGGGGGCAATGGAAACGGGTGGTCGATGGTGGGATAGGATAGGTGCAGATAATGCATTTGGAGCTAAACGTGAGGGGCACGTAGTGCTCTTCACGAGTCAGGTTTGCTCGGTGTACGTCGGCCGAGGATGTAGCAGGTAGTCCGATGCGATCGAGTAGAGAGTTCTGAGGTGCAGTCGCTGGTGGAAACTTCGAAGTGCCATTCGAATTAAAGTAAGTGACAGGCAAGAGCGCATGCGTGCAGCATCTACCCTGGTTGACACAGGGGTTACAGAAGCCCCACTCGCCCGTATTACATGTCTCGCACTTCCAATAACATCCAGGTGCGAAGTCTGAGCAGTTTGAGCAGAATGGCCCCGATTGGAGACGTTTCTTTGGATCTGAAGAGGTACGTAACCCGGAGCCCACGATTTCTGGTTGAAGGCTCTCGGGCGGTGGTCTGAGATAGCGATGGCCATCGAGACGATGTGGAAGGGAGTGATCCTGAGGATAGCCTGCCGGCGGTTCTTGGTTCCTATAGTTCATTACAGCTGCATAGCCAAAGCCATACAAGTGAAGGCAGCCACGGCCAATACGATAACAGCGCTGGCAAATATTGTACTTGCCATCGTGACAACTAGAACAATTCCAGTGTAATTCGTATTCCATATTCTGCTTCCCACATCGATTACATGAGATGGATGGTTCTGCATACGATGCTAGGGATTCTCGAGCATCGACAGATGGGTGTGCAGTATGAGTAGATGTTGACCTGGCGCTGTCTCTTTGGTGATCGGCACGCTGATTGCTTGGTTCAGCTGTTCCAGAGCTTGTTGCAGAGGGGTCGCGGCTAGAGCTAATGGGCGACAACATAGATAATGCGGCAGTCGGCTGTGAGGGAGCTGCCCCGGTAGTCTCCTGGGGTCGAGTGTTTGGGCTTCTGTGGGCTTCGAGCCCACGATCTCCTGATAAGTCCCGCTGCCGAGGAGCAACCGGACCCGTTGTCCGCCTGCCGCCGCTGGAAAGATCCGCCGGATGTGCCCTTTGACTCGAAGAGGTTTGCGGCCTATTAGAGAGATCGGTGGCTGAACGCGCGGCTTGCCTCTGCGTCTCGGATGAGCCTCTTCGACTGGAGGATGGTGGGATCGGCGATGTCTGTCTTCTGGTTTCACTAGATGTCCGCCGCCTGTTGCCGTGGCCTGTAGGATACGCTTCGAGTAAATGTGGTCTTGAGAGTGGTGGATGATTAGATGATTGTAGTGTCTGGCTGGTCGGATCCGGAGATCTGCCTGGTCGGTGGTGCTGTCTTTCTTGCGCAGATCTGTGATCGCGGGAGGTACCATTTTCCGCGCCTCCGTCACGATCTCCCCGTGGTCTCAGGCGTCGCCCGTGTCGCCGTCGATAAGCTTGAGCAATCTTCTCGCTAAGCTCGTCCTCCTGCGAGACATCCATATTATTCAGGTCTATTCCGTCCAGCAATCCCTCGTCCGTGATCTGTCGCAGTATCTCCTCTTGCATCTCTGACGAATCAATACTAGACGAGCTCAGAAGTGACCGTAGACTTGACTGGTGCTCGATTTGCCGTGCCTGTGACGCCGCGTCCGACGCGGTTGAAGGGCGCTCCCCCCCACCATTTTCGTGGCTCCTCCGTTGCCTAGCATCCTCCTCTGCAACACTGACTGCGCCGTCTCTGATGCGGTGCCTCACGCCCCTCTCGTAGGAACCGGTGCCTCTGATCCCAACGTCTCTGAGACTCATCTCGCGCACCTCTTCCACCATTCTCCTGTCCTCCGCCTCGCCCGGACCTTCTTTCCGTCTCTTGATCTTCGGAAGTACACTCTCCCCAGGTGTGTATTTGACCCTCATCTCGTCTTTCTCTTGCTCCGTTCTCGCCCTACTAGGGTTGGCCTGTAAATACATCTCAAGGAGGGTCGTGATCTTGGCATCTGGCCTGGTCTCCCGGACCGACGCACGGCATGACGGGCAAGTGAAAGGATTCGGTCTGGAGGCCGAGGCCTGAGAGGATTGCCATAGAAACCATTCCTTGAGACAGGAGCCGCAGAAGGTGTGGAGGCAGTCAAGGAGGGTGAGGGGTTGGTAAAGGACCTCGGTGCAGATCTAGTGCGAGAATTTCGTCAGTCTTGGAAAGCAGTCTGGAGGATGTTGTAGTGATATCAGACGCAGATCTGTCATATCGCAACGTGGGTGCGACTGACTTACAGAACATGTTAGCTCCTTCTCGAGGTCAAGCAAACCAGGCTTGGCCGCTGTAGCCATGCCGGTGGCTCATCTAGATCTACCCCAGAGCCCAATGAATGGCAGCTTCTATTGTCGACAGCCAACAGTGCTCAGATAGTCATGCCCTTGCTAGCGACCCTCTCAATTTCTTATGACAACCCTATTTCCCTTGCATGTGCGGAGACGCGGTAGGGCTAGAATTAGTCTACAACAGTAGGTAGAGTCTGGACCGCCACTGATTTCGACTGACTGAGCGCTGAAGAGCTGGCTGCAATATTGATTCGGAGGATATATAAAAAGACAATGATACATATCTCTAAGTGCAAAGGTTGTATGTTCCGTCAACCATCAAAATCGGCTAGATGGTTTGCGATCTCTGGCAACATGTCAGATTTGGCTGACTCATGTAGGTGCAGTTGCTTTATCACGTGGCCTTAGAAGTTCATCGATGTTCCGGACAAGATGCTGAGTTCCTCAGGCCTGTTATCTCTCTTGGAACTCTCATGCTTCTTTCTTGCATGCTGTGGGTTTACAACCTATGTTGTAGGGAAGCAAAATTCCTCGGCCGGATGCTTGAGATCTCAGATAAGCTTGGCATTGCTTATGTAAGCCTGCTACCCCTGGAATCAGCGCTTCCACCCTTCTATAAACACTAAAGATGCAAAGACATACGCCTGGGGGAACTTAAAACTCAGTATTGCTCATTAAGTTACCGTGGTAGGGGCAATCAGGTGGCTCTGTTTCTAGAAATGTGTACCACATAGACTATCGAACATTAAAAAGCTGGAATAGCTCGACTTCATGCACAAACCCAGGTCGAATCCTCTGAAGCGGTAGCACTTCGCCATGGGTGTAACTTCTCACCATATGAAAATTAACGGGAACCCTAGTAAACTCTACCAACTCAGACCCATTGCTCACACGTGAGGGGCCAAAAATATCGTCATAGGCTTTCCAAGGACTTCGTATCAAATACTATGGAGGCGTGCCTAAGAGGAAGAGGCTTACATCTGAAAGCCCATGCCTTACTTCATTCACAGATCGTCCGTATTCCGTCTCCCTCTGAACTTCGAGCAAATGAAAACAAATTTATTCACCCCAGCTATCCCATGGTAGAGTGCATCGCTAGCGAAATCTTGCCACTGCAACCTACATAGAGCCTTGATCCGGTGTTCTTTTTCTTTCGACATCTCTCAGAATTCCGAGGTAGTGGCCTTTTCGACATTTCACAGGAGTGTACCGAGGCTTACTTTAGGGCGATAATGATGATGAGTCACCGCTTCAACAACCTTGAGACCATAGAGAGATGGCTCAATCTCAATTTATGAGCAACAGAAGGACCCCGGGCGTTAGTGGGCCGCCCACCCAATATGTCCTGTGGTTCGGAGACGGCTCCATATGACTGGCTATCATACGCTTAGGAGAGCTGGGTAGGCTTTTTGTGGACAACCGATCCTTAGTACAACATAAGAGCGTACTTTACTAGGAAAATCAATTTAGGGTTGTCCAGACGAAGTCAGCAGGGAGTCAGTATAGAGTTGGATTTGTAGATCATGATCGAGGTGTGCAAATCGTATCGTAACTTCATTCCTTCGTGTCATCTACTTTTGTATCAGACTCAGGACTTCTGCTCAGCATGAGCTCATCAATCTCGTGCCCGCCTGCTCCAGCAATTCAGTCTGCATACCCCACGTCTCGATGCACGGGCCCTTTCCCATCGAAAGACGGAGTATCATAGGTACCATCTGGATCCTTGCCATTCTTCATGATATATTGCCGCACCTTCGCAAGGTCGTGCCGGATACCGCTGAGCGTCTCATGCATATCCAGACGGATTCTCTCGTTGGTGATCGCGGCACCCTTGACTGCAGCTTCAGCAACGTGGTATCTGCTGACCCCATTGCGTAGCATCATGTCCAGTGGAGTAGTTGTGCTACCTTCCTCGTTGTATGCTGCAACACTAACACGACTCAGCCTAGGTCTACCGAACAGTAGGCCCTTGATCTCGTCTCCGTATCCATGGTAATTAAAATGAATAGGACGGTCAGCGGTGAATAGAGCATCGAAATCCTGGTGCGTGAGAGCGTGAGGATGGCCGCCTTCGTGCTTGAGGATCAACAGGTCAGTGACGTTCACAACGCGTACGCGGAGGTCTGGCGAAATCCTTCGCAACATCGCAGCCGCCTCGATGACTTCAAACGTGAGCTCAGCGCCAATGCCAACGATAACAACGTCTGGGTTAAGACCGTCATCTATGCTGGCGAACTTCCATACCGACGCACCGGCTCTGCATTGGCTGTCGGCCTCCTCTGCGGATAAGAAGACGGGCTGGGGCTGCTTGGAGCCAACCATCAAGTTCACATAGTTCACAGAGCGGAGACAGTGTGAGATGGTAGAAAGAAAGCTGTTCGCGTCGGGCGGAAGATACACACGGGCAGCTGAGGGCTTGAGATTCAATACGGCACCGATGAATGAAGGGTTCTGATGGGAGAAGCCATTATGCTCTTGTCGGGTCCATGTGCTGGTCTCAAGGTAGTTGATACTGCTGATATCCTTTCTCCAAGTGGTTTCCCTAGCCTAGACAACCGGTTAGAAGCCTTTCGTCCCGCACAGCTGCTATACTTACCATCTTGTTGAACTTGCTGTATTGCACCATCATAGTATGAACAATTCCCAAGAAACTCTCATAAGAAGGGAAGAGTCCAGTACGTCCGGTTATCGTGTAACCCTGGAGGAAGCTCTGGCACGTGTGCTCCGAGAGGATCTCGATTACCCTACCGCCGCGAGCGTTGGAAAACTCATCCCATTGGAAGTTTCTTCCCGTGTGGCGAAATACAGCATCCAGCTTGTTACTGACGAGCTCATCCGGCGAAAAGATTCGCAAGCTCTGTGGATTATCGACCAGTGCTTGATCTAGAAGCTCGCCAATAGTCTGCATACAGCTCGCCTGGCCCCCTTTTTCGACAGCATACTTCTTCCAATCAGGGAGATTGAGGACCTCATGTGCGCCGTAAGTGTCTATTTGCTGGCCAAGCTTCTTGCTGTCATCTTTAGGGATGATGTCCAAGATTGCTTGCATGACAGTGCCATCTTTGTGGAAGAGCTCCTCTGGTTTGTAACTCTTGAGCCATGTCTGAAGGTCTTTCAACTCACTTGAATCCGATTTGGCGGCCATCAAAGGGACCTGATGCGCGCGGAAAGACCCTTCCATGAACTGTCCGTGGACCTTCTTTGGTGCACCCCAGCCTTTCGGTGTCCGCATTATCAGGACCGGCCATCTGGGCTTCATTATCGGCTTTCCAGTCCTTGCTGCTTTCTGGATTCTGTGGATCTCATCCAACGCCCATTCCATCGATCTACACATGTCAGTGTCTATGTCCTCCAGATCTTCCACAAATCGGCACTGGTATCCATAACCGGTGAAAAGCGCCACCATCTCCTTGTCATCCATACACCCATATATAGTCCGCTCGCTAATCTTGAAGCCGTTCACGTGCACAATGGGGAGCACAGCACCAGATTCTTTAGGATCGATAAACTTCGCAGCATGCCATGCGGTTGCCGTAGGTCCAGTCTCCGACTCTCCGTCACCGACCACGCAAGCTACCACTAGATCCGGCTTGTCCATCACGGCACCGAAAGCAACGCCCAATGCGTAGCCAAGCTCTCCACCCTCGTGTATGGCACCTGGCGTCTCTGCATTGATGTGGCTGGGCAAACCACTCGGGGTACTGAATTTTGTAATGAGATTGTGTAGCCCCTCCTTATTCCTGCTGTATTCGGGGTAGAATCGTTCCAAAGACCCTTCGAGCCACAAGCTTGACAGAATGGCAGGCGCGCCATGGCCAGGCCCAACGACAAAAATGATGTCCTGTGTCCTCTGTGTGGCGAGGAGGTTGAGGTGGGAGTATACGAGTGTTAAGCCTGGGCAAGTGCCCCAATGGCCGAGTAGGCGAGGCTTGATATCTTCGAATGAGAGGTCGCGATCGAGTAGGACATTATCTCGGAGAAAGATCATAGCTAGCAGCCACTGAAGTCAGCCAACTTGGTAGACAGCATGCCACGGGCACTGATCACTTACCAGCGGCAATGTAATTGGCAGCACGCCTGAATTCCTGAAGCCCTTTGTAGGTGGATTCATCGAGTTTGGTCTTGTCCAGCGTGACAGCCAGTGACAAGACATGGTCGTCGATGTTGGACGGCAGAGGCTGAGGATTGGGGCGGTCAATTACTTCGCCCGGCATCTTGTTGTTGTGGATTGACTCCAAGGTAGTCGAACTGAGTGGACTGGGACAGCAGTGACGAGTTGCGAGCTTGTTTTTGATGTGTGGGGATGAGGATAACTGGACGAGGATAAAGATGAAGGACAGGGTCAGCTAGCGGGAGAGGCCGGAGCTGGATCCCTCAAGGCGAACGATCTCGATGCTGAAGCTCTCTCTTCATCCCCCTGGTCGCAAGTCGCGCCGGGAAAGCACCCGTCGATGCAGTTGAGAGTGACATCACAGGGATACAGCATTACGTGCACCCGCTTCTGACATCTGTCAACCACCTGTCCCTCCAAACTTCCGAACACTCCCTATTCATAACAACGGCCAGTCGAAGACCTGAATTGTCGCACACGCATAGAAGCAAATGTCGGGTCACGAACCAACACAAGCAGTCCAGAGTTTGAACGCTTAAGTCCTAACCCCGAGCTATCGATAACGCCCCACCCAGACACGACGGCAGTGACGCCCAACTTCACCAAGCTCCCTCCTTGGGTCCAAGACCTTTACGCTTTCACGGTAGAGGTAAGGGTGCGGTGGCAAGTAGACCAAGTCCAACGCCAACTGCTCGAAACCTCATCTCTCCCCCACAATGGCCATCATCCTCTCCATCAACTCCGGCTCGTCCTCCGTCAAAGTCTCCATCTACAAATCCGACTCCCATGGCGCACCTCCAATAAAGCTAGCTGATTCACAAATCGATGGCCTCACTGCGCCACCAGCGAGGTTGACCTATCAGCGCGGCTCAGAGAGAATCAGTGACGAGGAAGTCAAGGAGATAAAGTCGAATGAGGATGCCTGCGAATACATACTAGACCACCTGGTCAATGACAAAGGACTGTCGGAAATATCGAGCAGAGACGATATCACCCATGCATGCCACCGCGTGGTCCACGGGGGAGACTATCCTGCGGCACATGTCATTGATGAGGATACATACCATCATCTAGAGGACCTCACAGATCTAGCACCACTCCATAATTCCAGCGCTCTCGCCATCATAAGAGCCTGCACAACGGCTCTTCCGAAAGCAAAAAACATTGCATACTTTGACTCGTCTTTCCACTCCACCATCCCGGAAGCGATCAGGACCTACCCTATCGACCCCGAGATTGCAAAGAAAAACAAGCTGCGAAAATATGGGTTCCACGGCATAAGCTATGCTTTCATCACCAGATCCGTGGCTGACTATCTTAACCAACCTGAGAGCGAGACAAGTATAATTGCCCTGCACCTCGGCAGTGGCGCATCTGCGTGTGCTGTGCATAATGGCAAGTCACTGGATAATAGCATGGGTTTGACACCATTGGCGGGTCTACCTGGTGCTACAAGGAGCGGAAGCGTGGATCCCAGGTAGTCTTTGCTGTTTTTGTCATATGTGAATCTGGCTAACGGCACTGTAGTCTGATTTTCCACTTCACGCATGACGCAGGAAAACTAAGCCCCAGTAGTACCAAGCAGATGCATATCAGCACGGTAAGCCCAAAAGTACATGAGATCCATATTCTGGGCTCATGACTGACCCACGTCCAGGCGGAAGAGATCCTGAATAAAAAGTCGGGCTGGAAGGCCCTAACGGGTACCACAAACTTTGGTGAAATATCATCGTCCGAGGACCCCCAGTGCAAGCTCGCTTTCGATATCCTAGTCGACCGTATCATAGGATACGTCGGTAGCTATTACGTGAAATTGGAGGGCCAAGTAGATGCATTAGTCTTCGCAGGTGGTATTGGGGAGAAAGCAGCTTTGCTGCGGACGAGAGTTGTCGAGAAGTGCAGATGTCTAGGATTCGAGCTTGATCAGCAAACGAATGTCAACTCTATTGAGGGCATTGTTCGAGATATTAGCAGCGATGGCGCTCGGCATCGCACACTTGTGTGTCGAACAGATGAACAGGTAAGCCAGCTACATCATCAGTCTGTTCGAGCTAACATTGTGAAAGTTTGAGATGGCCCGACAGTGCGCTATGGGCTTGGAAACCAAGTGAAACCACTTGCGTTCAATGAAACTAGTACGGCGGTACAATATTGTCAAATGAAGATTGCCAGAAACATCAAAACCCCAAATACCGCTCGACATGTAACGTCTAAATCATAAGAGTCGCTACTCCAGGACATAGCTAGTTGCTTTGCTGTTCAGCTGCAAGACGTCATGTTCCGCCGCACAATTGCTCTTGGGAATGAGACAGAAGATATGCTGTGCCAGCCTCAGTATCCGTTCACCACTGGAGGAGCGGGGGATGTGTTTGTTGATGAAAACATATAGCACTTCGAGACCATCGGCAGGAAATATTCTAATTCAACTCCTCGGACAGCAACCCTGGTAATCTCCGATCTTCGAAGACGACGTCTGCCCTACTGTTTTGCCTCTCAAATCCTTCCCAAAGGTGGTCCCTGAGGCTTCCAGTGAGGGGTGGGGAGGTGGGTGCTTAGGGAGGCGAGCTGCGGAGGAGGGTTGTGTGTTGCAAGGTGTACGAATTTGGGTAAGAGGGGCTGATAGAGGGACAATTTCTTGACAGGGGGAAGCAGAGCAGTGGAGATACTGGTGATCCGGACACTGGGCACATGTCCCTGTGTCAGCATCATAGTGCCAAGCGGAGAGTCGTCGTGACTGACTCCTTCTACCACGTCTGGATTGAGGTGATTTCTGGGATATCTAGGCAGTCCAGAGAATAGATGACACGTCCTACACATTCAAGTACATTAAGCAACATAGTATCAAATTCAGCGTCATGTGACACTTTGGCCGAGTGGTTAAGGCGACAGACTCGAATTCCCTCAGATATCTGTTTCATTCGTGAGCGCAGGTTCAAATCCTGCAGGTGTCGATTCGAATACATGTCTCGCATGTCTCTCCTTTTTCTTTCCGCCGATTTCTTCTTTTTGTTTATCTCTGTTTTGTTGGTGTTTAGTGTAGCCAGGAGGATTTAGAGAGTTGGGATTGCAGTAGTCGGATTACACATAAAGGATGATACTCGGGTTCTCCTGATTCGAATCCTGTGAGAGGTTGGGACGGAAAACAGTCTACTGCTACTTCAATGTAAGTGAGCTCATTGATGGAAGAGACAATGTGTCTTACCAATGAAAGTATCATGACGGTGATGACCCTCAGCCAATTCCATCGCGAGCCTCGGCCTCCAAAACGCGCTATCATAATGGGCCGAGGGCTTGGCGTAGATCGCTGGGAATCAATCAATCAATCATGACGATTGGTCTGCATCCAACCATATAAAATGCCAAATCCCTCGATGTTGTTCAGTCTTCCTTGACACATGGAGGGCATCGTTGGCTGCTTTAGATTCATACCCGAACAATGGCCCAATTATACAACAGCCAATTGGTAAGAGCTCGCTGAAAAGCCCGAGTGACTGCACTAACGTGATGATCATAGGACGCCTTCGACCTGTACCACAAGATCCAAGAAGCTCCAGAGAAGACCATCTCCCTCCTCGGTGGCCCCGCCCTACCAGCTCTCGGTCATGCCATCGCCGGCTCTACAGGTGCCGCAATTTCCAATCTCTGCACATACCCACTCGCCCTCATCATCACACGCCTGCAAATACAACGACTGCTCCGGAGGGACACTAGTTTGACCCAGTCAGAGGAATATACGTCGATACGTGATGCGGCCCAGAAGATATATGCGAAGGAAGGGGGCCTCAATGGGTTCTACGTCGGAGCGCTCTCGGACACCTCGAAGACAATAGCCGACTCGTTCCTCTTTTTCCTTGCCTACAACTTCCTTCGGCAGTCACGCATCCGATCCGCAAAGACGTCCAGCAAGCATCTCCCGGTCTTGGACGAGCTCAGCGTCGGATTCCTCGCTGGGGCCTTCGGCAAACTTTTTACTACCCCCATCGCCAACATTGTGATTCGTAAACAAACGTCTGCGATGCTCTCGGGTCGAGCGCCAGGAAAACTTTCGGATCAAGGCTCCATACGTTCCATTGCTTTGCAAATACGCAAAGAGAAAGGCTGGCAAGGTTTCTGGTCTGGCTACTCTGCGTCCCTGGTCCTGACGCTGAACCCTTCTCTCACATTCTTCTTCTTCGAGACACTGAAGCGCAGCGTCATTCCGCGCGGTCAACGTGCAAACCCGTCTACACAAGCAACCTTTTTGTTGGCAGCACTCAGCAAAGCTCTAGCCTCGACGATAACGTACCCCTTCTCGCTGGCCAAATCTCGCCTCCAAGCCTCTGTCCCAAGGGACAACGACTCGAAAGCTGTGGAAGTGAGCTCGGAGGAGTCTGTGAGACGACCGAGTAATGTCTTCACTACCATCCTCCACATCGCTCAGACTCAAGGCATCAGTGCGCTGTATGAGGGTTTGGATGGAGAGGTGCTCAAGGGTTTCTTTAGCCACGGCATCACTATGATCGTCAAAGAAGCTGTACATAAGCTTGTTATACGGTTGTACTACACCATACTGAAGCTACTAAGGAAATATCCAAGTCCTCAACAATTGGTGGCATCAGCGAAAGAGCGGGCGGACGGACTTCGGGACCGCCTTGATGAGAATTCACAGCATGTTTCTATTACCGCTAAGGGTGGCATTGAAACTGTCGTCGAAGCCGGCCAAGGGGTGATTTCCGAGGCGACTGCCAGGCTGAGCAAGGACCCTACGTGATGGAATAGTCACCGATGAAAGTCATCTCGACAAGGGATCGTCCGATGCGTTAATTCCAGAATCGATGGGCAACAGCTTCAGCTCCAAGCCCTAACGCTTCCTCACCTCAAGCAGTGGGAGCAGTTGGGAAGGAGCATATAGCCTGGAAAAATCTCCGGCATTACGTGCCTAACGTTGCCTATCAATCAAGGCAAAGATCTGAAAATTGTCGTGATTGAATTCACTGGGGCATTGATGCAGCAAGGCCAGTGAGCTGACTAGCTTGACATTACACCCAAATTTGGCCCTCCATTCCAATCGAAGGCGATGCCGATGCTCCCAACATCGAAGCAGAGAGGTGTTGTGCTCGTAGAAATCGGCGTTGAGGAAGCTGGTGGAGGTTCAGAGGTTGCTGAACCAGTGCCATGAGGTGATGTGGTGGTGGCTCAAGCGGGACACCAAGGGAGAAGATCAATATCAATGGTTTCTTCACGTTCACAGGCCGTGCCATCTTGATCATCGAGAGTGACTGCAACCTCAAGAAGCAGGGGCTATGTTCTCTGGACATCCATTGCAAAACGTTCATCCTGCTATATTTATACAGTGTACGAATGATCGCGCTTAGAAACTAGTATCCTCGTCGTAGTCTTCTCATCATGCTCTCATCGTTGGTAGCAAGGACGTGGTACATCATTGGGATCTCTGGGTACATTGTAGATACTAAGGGCATCCTTTTGATGATAGTTAAAGACTAAACATAGGCACCCGGAGGAGCATTAAGTATACCTAGGCTAATGAATGTATCGGGAAAGGCTGGACTGAGCGAGTCGGAGGATAGAATCTTGCGATTGTAAAGAACTTGCACAAACTCTGAAGCCTACGTGGACTCTCAGCGAGAAGAATATAACTTATAATCCTCAAGCCCTTCACGCTACCAAGTTGCGCGCAAATCAGACCATTCAATCAACATCCCCCTGTCATCCGTCCCTATCACTCCAGGCCATTATATCACATTCACACACCGCCGCTCATCCGGTTAGAAACATGAAATAAAAGATCTCCCACAGAAATAAAATCCACATGTCCTCCCACAAGCACCATCAATTCATAAGCCTCTAATCCTCCACACCGACAAATTACGAGCAAGATAGATCATTCCATCAATATCCCCATTCCGTCCGTATCTTTCGTATCACCTCAAACGGTTCCATTCCATAGCATCCACCGCTCATCCCTTGTCGCTCTGTGACAGTAAAATCAGCTGCTGCCTCTTGGATCATGGCATGAAATAGTGAGAAAGAATAAGACAGATGTACAGAGATATCATTGGGGTTGAAGAATATCATGTCCGCCGATGGAAATGGAACTAGAGGATGAGGCTTCGGCCAATGCCGAGAAAAATTGTTATGGAATATTTCTCGAGACTTCACACCAGTCAATATATCCAGTGTCAATAATACATACCAGAAAGATCAAGGTACTAGTGACAGTAAAACATTCACAAGTGTCAAGTAAGCATATGGGGAGGGATCATGCATGCAAATGACATATCTTCAGTTGTTCTCAAGCTAGAGCTAGCCACCGGATCAACGCCATGACCAAACGCCGGCGTATATCGTGATTCCGCTCCACCAATACCACCCTTCTCCTCAATATTCTCCGTCTATACCCCAGCCCACACCCCACATCCCCAACCCATCTATCCACCAAACCCATAAAGCGTCCTCCCCTGCCTCTTAAGCGCATACACCACATCCAACGACGTAACAGTCTTCCGCTTCGCATGCTCAGTATACGTGACCGCATCCCGAATCACACCCTCCAAAAAGGTCTTCAGCACGCCGCGGGTTTCTTCGTAGATCACTATTCCAATCCCATCAGCATATACTCCCCCGTAGTGCATGTAAGGGAAGTATAGGGGAAACATACTAGCAGAAATCCGCTTGACGCCTCCTCGACGCGCCAGACGACGGATGGCGGGCTTGGTTATGCCTTGGATGTTGTCGCGGAGGATTTTGCGGTGGCGTTTTGCGCCGCCTTTGCCGAGGCCTTTGCCTCCTTTTCCGCCTGTGGGGAGGATGTTAGTTGGGGGTTGAATGGGGGTGGCTAGGTGGGGGAGGGGGAGGGAAGGGGATGGGGGCAAAGAGGGGGAAGGGAGAGGTGGAATGGGTGCAGGGTTGGAGGGGATGAGGAGATAAGGGGGCAAAGGGAGGAGGGGTAGGAGATATGTAGTGGTGCGACAGTGATGAAGTGCTTGGTAGAAGTGGCGGTGGTGGTGGTGGAGACGCGTTCAGAGAATCGCAACACTAAAAGGTGGTGACAAGGTTTGGTGGCGGCGGAACGCGACAACCACGATGATGGAGCGACAGCATGGTATGATGCTTATGAAATGATTACTCACGTCCAGTCATGATGAGAGCTGAGTTTGATGAGTGTAGAGTGGAAGAGTTGGCGATCTATTGATAGACGTTGACGATAATCGACGGAAGTGGTCGTGTTTTGGATGCGCAAAGTGATCGAAAACAACAAGAAAGAGGAAGGGTGGGCGATGGATGGTATAAGTACTAGGCGGGCGGCAGGCGTGATTGCGCTAGTTCAGAGCATTTGGAAACAACTTCTGCCTAGCGAAAATGCTCCCTTGCGAGTGCTAGAAAGCGAACGCTGTAAATCAATTGCTGTAGGGCTGAATTCTGTGGTGAGGAAATGTGAATTTAGCGGCCTTTGGCTGAGTCAGCGGTTTGAACGTCTCGCGCAGTCGCGCGTGCTTCTTCCTCCCATTGACGTCCACTCATTGATCGAAATTCAACTTGGCAAATATACATCGAAGGGCCTTCTGTATGCCTCCGTGACATTCAGAGCTTGATCGGTCATGACCAAAAGCCATAATGTTGAATCAATTCCGTTCGCTCTCACAGACACTGATCGCGAGAATCTCGCTGGTGGAGACGACAATTTTCAGCCTCACACCTGGGCCGAGCTGAAGCAGATAATAGGTGGGAGATGCATGTCTTGTTCTTCTGCTCTGTTCCTCACTCTCTTCCCCTACTGCAGCTGCCAATGACCTCTCCATCCTCAAACGCAAACCATCAGACCTTTTGCGTTACATAGCGTGGACCAACCAAACGAAAGCGACCTATGGCTCCATCACCGATTTTGTTCTCCAGCAGCGATTGTTCTGGAAGCCTCTCCCATCTTCCGCTTCCGAGGGTGGGCCACGCTTTGATTGCCTGAGTCCCATCCCCTTTGCAGCCCGAGAAGATTTCAAGATATTGCTGAATGATTGGCCATATGGTATAGATCCCGGAATCACTCATCTGATAATCTGGTCAAAAGTACGAATACCGGACCAGAAGCCAGAAGGGTACCTCACTCCAGAATCGACGGCACTTGTCCGACAGTTTGTGCGAGAAACCTTTGTCAACCGGCTTGCTGCAAATGGGACAGAGAATGCGGAAGATAAAGTTCTTTGGTTCAGGAATTGGACTGGGCTGCAGAGTGTGCGAGGCTTGGAACATGTACATGTTCTTGTCCGGGATGCTCCTAGGGACTTGTTGCAAGCGTGGATCAATGAGAATAGATCTTGAGGCGACTGTCTCGAAAACTTCGCAGATGCTGAATCCAGTCCAGAGCTGCGAGATCATGTCATTTCATGCCAGGTCCAATCAAATACGGAAGCTACCTCACGCCACCCACTTATCTCCCAGGATCACGTAAAGGTCCGAAGCCGCCATGAAGAAGCGCGAAGAAGGCTCTTCTCGTGTCACGATGAATCCTCATCACTAATGACGCACCTCCAGCTTCTGATCCTTCACCAATGTCTGCAGATTCGCTGATTTCTCGGTGGTGATCAGGTAGCTGGATACGTCGCAGGGTTTGAAGAATCCGTAATTCCGTGCTCCTACGATCAGAGTCTCGCGCAACTCAACCCAACGTCGAGAAGACCGTCGAAATGTTTCAGTAGTGTTTGCGACCCATATCAGCACAATAGCACCCGGCGGGCTTGGATTTCCGCATCTGTTTCAGAATTCCTTTGCATTCTAGAATATGTCTTACGAGGTTCTGCAATTTCTTGGTTGGTTGTTCGCATAGCGCTATACGTAACGGGCGAACCGTCTTAATTTGGCTTTTTTCATGTCTAAGATTTTGTATTGACTCCATTGATAGACTTGGGACAGACTTAGGATAGACTCATTGTTGAATTTCTATTGAATGTGACACTGTCTCGGCTATGTCGCACTTGGCTTTGCGCACTGTTCGACGACACTGTCGAATACCAGGTACTTAAGGGAGCAAGTCATGGCAAGATATTTCTTCTATCTACCAAAGAAACCGGCCGCAACCACGACATCCTCAACTCGATCATCATGGCTCCTTGAACATTCACAGAGAACGAATGGGAGGAATTGACTGCCGCATTCCAGATACTCGGCCTACCAGACACCCCTTATGCGAGAAGCTTTGAACAACGTCGCTCAATACATGGCGGTGACGGCCTCTTCGCACGTCAAAAAATAAAAAAGGGAACCCGTATACTTGTCGATGAGGCGCTCTTCTGGGTCACCAATGACGCGCAGATCACGCCTAGAGCCTTACGGCATCCAGCATTTCTCCAACTACACTGCCCGTCTGTCTCACCTACTCAAAACCACAATCAAAGACGCTTTGCTGCGAACTGTTTCGAGATGGGCTATCATGGACGAGGAAATAATCAAGTAGTCAGACAAGGTATCTTTCTCGACGCAGCTCGATTCAACCATGCTTGCGTACCCAACGCTCACTTCGCTTGGGATGACGATCTGGCTGGTCCCGCCGACGGCCGCCTTACCGTGTACGCAATCGTCGACATCGACAGAGACGAAGAGATCTCCCTCAACTACGGTGCTCTAGAAGATTTCTCCAAACCCTGGGCGACGCGCCAAGCGGAGTATCGAGAAGTTTACGACTTCACTTGCAACTGTCGGGCATGTTTCACAAGCCGTCCAGGTCGCGTGGGGACCGACTTTGCAAACTAAAGCGAGGAACGTCGAGCCCGCCTACGGGATCTTCTCGAAAGAATCAATCGAAACAGGGACCCCACTACAAGAGCTCTGATGGACCAGCAACGCTCCAACATTATGGCGGCTTGGAGTTGCCTTTTCGAAAACCTGGCCATTTACCCTCAACAGGCAATGAATCGCCGCGAATTGGTAGATTGGTACAGGCGGATGCTTGATCAGGCGCAAGGTGTTACAGATGAACGTCTCCAACAATGGCGAATGGAAGCGACAGGGTACGCTAGGGAAAGCCTTCGTCTTGATATCACATGCACTGGTTACGAATCGCCTGTAGTCACCCAAACCTTGAGATTGATTGAGGATCTGAAGCGTTAGGGAGACGTTTCGAAGGACAGTGTTAGCCTGATATCATGAAACAAAAGCGGGGGATGGACTCTATACTCATATTGTTGTTGATGTTTCCGGATGCTGGAGTTTAGGATGAGGCGTTTTATAGAAAGTCTTTGATCTTCGAGAGTCATCAGATAATTTTACCTTCATCCTTCTATCGCCCTCTAACTGCCACTAATGCATGCTGTTCTTCGTAAGCCTGGTCAAAGTAAGACGGCACAGGAACCTCCAGCATACCATCTACTTGTCCAGGCCTTACGCAAACGATGCTTTCGCTTGACCCTCTTAATTTAACAAATACTGATGCTTCCGCTTGGCCCTTTGAAGCGAAGCGAGACGAAGAGCCAACCAATGATGCCACAACTTGCTCGAGATTCAAAGCGATTATGTCGAAGCTGGCACTTGCCACCATTCAAACGCTAGAGCCATAAATCCTCCATAGCAGCCACCTTGATAGCTGCAACACTAACAATAATTCCAAGCTAGCTACACAATTCAGAGGACCATCAAGGAAATACAAATTCCAATAATTCAACTCCCTTAGCGTCTTACTGCTAGTTGTGGATGGAGGTTTTTGTAATTGGATTTTGATTCCTGGAATGAATGGTATCCTGAGGTTGTTATTGATAGTGGGGATTTCATACATTCGTTGAAAGGATAGTATAATTCCACGCCTTTTTAGCAGGGAACAACTATCAAAAATCAGCCTCATACTTAATAACGCCCAGCATATAAATAGTCCAGATACTTAGACCTCCTATCTCTTTCCTAATCAACCAACACACTCATAAATAATAAGTAAGCCAATCCACCTATATCTTTACCATTGATCAGGACACCGAAACCAATAAATGTACAATCTTAGCTCCTTAGAACGCAGGACACGCATGCTATCGCTCGTATGTCTCCAGAGATAATATGAGTAAACCGCTATGAAGATTTCGCATCTGGCCGCCTGCAAATCCATATCTATATCGATCTGTAGGCGATGGATTAGCTCGTGACTATCCGTTCGCTAACATGCGGCTCCATACCTTCGCGACAAAGTCATACATGAGTGTTCTCAAGGATTGTGGTAGCTGTAGAGATGTCTTGGCGGTGTAGTGACCCTAAGTGCCTATATGAAGGGCCCAAGTGCCTGGGTCTTCAAGATGTCTGTCCTGATTTGAGTCATTCCGACCAGGGGTTTCCCTCCTTGGTCAACCCCTGTTAAGAGAGCATAGCTGATGGGAAGATCAGCTTAGGTTGGCTTTGTTATTGGCTGAGCTTTCCTACTCGACGGTCAGCTCGGCGCGGAACATATTTCTTTGTGAGATCCGATACTGTTTCGGTTATGTGGTGCTGTAGTTCTGTGGTTGTTTGAGAAGCGACTTCGGAGCGCTCAGGTGTCGTGCTTAATGTTGCCAGGTTCCCAACAACACAGCGCTATGTTCTGAACACATCAGTCCATTAACAACACAGCTCTATGTTCTGAACACATCAGTCTCCCAACTCAGCAGCTATTTTTCAAGCACATCTGTTTATCAATCATACAAGTACTCACATCAGGCTACATCAGTCAGCCAACCACGCATATTGCAAGCACAAGAGTCTCTCGACCGAGCAGCTACGCTTTCCGATATAGCCGTCATGCCTCCTCACTCCTTTCATGATGTTCCAATGGATTCTGAGTTGCTGAGAGCAATGGAGCGTATCAACAACCCAGGTGTGCCCAGCACGCCAGTTGCGCCTAACATGGGACTGTTCGACATCAGGACTCTGCCAGGTGGAAACAAAGGCTCTCAAGCTCTCCGAGACATCCCCAAGGGGACCCTTATCCTTGCCGAGGAAGCTCTTTTCTCAATTCCCAATGTCCATGATCCTTTGACGCAGGACGACGAGACTGAGATCAGGGCGCAGGCTACGACACGTAGAAAAGAATTCGACAAACTCTACTGTCATGGCCGCCCAACCAGATTACAAGCTCCGCTGCAACGCTTTGTGGCAAACAGCTATCAAATGGATGGAGATGCAGAAGGCCCATCAAGAGAAGGCATATTCCTAAAAGCCTCTCAGCTGAACCATTCTTGCGTACCGAATGCCTACTTCGATTTCAATGAAGACGTTGGCCCTCAAGGTCATCTTACAGTCTATGCAATCCACGACATTAGATTGGGTCAAGAGATCGTCATCAACTACCGACAAGGAGATTGTTACAAAACCAGACTCGAGCGCAAACAGATTCTCAAGGACGCATACAATTTCACCTGCACTTGCCGAGCCTGCGAGCCGAATACACCATTCGGGAGACGGAGCGAAGGACGCCGTATTGAGATGGCAACTCTTGAGGCAAGGATCAAATAGAACAAAAATTCATATGTCCCACGTGAGCAAGACCAACGACGCCAGAATATCGAGGAACTCATTGAATCGCTCGAAGAGGAAGGACTTCTGAATCCGCAGCTGGCAAAGAATTATCGTCGATTGGCAAAGTGTTGGAATGAAAATTGGCTACAAACTGGTACCGGCGCAACGGACACTCGTCGAGGTTTTGGCGAGAAGGCCATGGAGGCTGCTCGAAAGGGGCTCGATCTTGAATGACGAGTGTTGAGGGGTCCTCTTCCAGAGTCAAGCGAACTTTGAAGTGGCTTTGTGGACTGGAGTGCAGATAACAGACTCAGGGGCAATGGTTGTGGTTGCGAGAAGAATTGATGGTCTGGCCTGAACCGGCAAATGGGAGGCCTGCTTTCTTTGATCTCAGCATTGTGAACCAAATCAAGATAGACATAGATGGGATATTGATATTGGTGGCATATATCATGAAGCACTTTCGTTCATCAACGGTCACTGATTCTCCACTCTCCACTCTGTTTTAGCGCAGACAATAGAATGCACAAAATCCCTCAAAGCTCCAGCGCGCCATCCCCTTGCCCTACGTGAAACAGTCATACTATGGCTTACTCACCTACATGATCGTGCGGACCCCGCGCCCCTTCGCATGGGCAAAAAGTCCAGACACAATCATCTCAGAATCTTCAATCAGCAGCGCCAACCATG
>JAABUK010005141.1_pt1 | contig 20678 bp, 18 predicted proteins | sample 5559141 | NCBI WGS metagenome assembly JAABUK01 (sample SAMN10711869, study PRJNA513367) | rock metagenome | isolation source: Antarctica rocks | place: Antarctica: Victoria Land, Pudding Butte nord | collected 2016-01-03
GCGAGCTGGGTTCAGACCGTCGTGAGACAGGTCGGTCCCTATCTGCCGTGGGCGTAGGAAACTTGCGAAGGGTCTCCCCTAGTACGAGAGGATTGGGGAGGACCGACCTCTGGTGTGCCGGCTGTCCCGCTCGGGGCATCGTCGGGTAGCCAGGTCGGGAAAGGATAAGCGCTGAAGGCATCTAAGCGCGAAGCCCTCTTCAAGACGAGGTTTCCATGACCCGCAGGGTCTGAAGGCTCCTGGAAGACGACCAGGTCGATAGGCCGGGAGTGCACGGCGGGCGACCGCCGCAGCCGACCGGTCCTAACAGCCGAGCGGCTTGACCACCCCGATCCGCCGCCGCCCCACCGCCGGGGCGGCCGGGATCGGCGCGGTCCATGCCCCATCATCATCGATGACGACCCCGACCCGTCGGGGCCCGCGTCCGCCGATGAATTCGCCATCGCCACCGCGGACGCCCTGCCTGCCGCATGCGTGACCCACCCACCGCGATGGATCCGATCCACCGCGGCCGGGGCGGCCTGACCGCCGCCCCGGCCGGATTCCGGCGACGATACCGGCGGGGCCCCACCCGTTCCCATCCCGAACACGGCCGTTAAGCCCGCCGGGCCCATGATAGTGCAATAGCGCGAAAGTCGGTCATCGCCGGATCCCCCATACCCCACCGCCCCCGGCGACCATCCTTGGTCACCGGGGGCGGCGGCGTTTCGAATGTGCTCGAACCCGAGTTCAGCTTCAGCATCTCGGCTCTACGCGGGGCACATTCTTGCCTGCCGACCGTCGATGCATTTGGAGAGTTTCGATCCAGAACGGCGCTGTTGCACGCAGGGCTCGTCGTTCGTGTGAACTTCGGCATATTCATCCAGATCGTCTTGAGCGAGTCGACGGCATCCTCGAGCGCCTGCATCGCCCGCTCCTGGTGGCCGGGGGGCCACGCCTCGCGCGAGTCTCTGAGTTCCTGGCGGGCATCGCGGAGCTCGTGGAGGGCGGCGCGGAGGTTGGGATGATCGACCCGACCCGGCGGCCCCTGCGGCGGCCGGGCGAGGGCCATGCCGGTCAGGACGACCAGCATCGGCGCGGCGGCGAGAAGCGACGACCTGCCGTCCATCGGATGTCTCCTGCCCTGGCCGCGTTTCTCTTCAAGGCCGTGGTCGGACGCTCGGACCTCCTCCGGACCTTGAAAAGCGCGTGGCGGCCGCTTGATCTCCGGCCCTTCCCGATCCCTTGGCCCGGCCGCGATGACGGGATGTCCTCCCGGTCCGTCGCGCCCCGCGGGGCCCGGCACGCCAGGGCGTCCGCCGTCGGGGCGTCATCGGGGGCGAGGTCCGCCGCCGGTCATCGGGGGCGAGGTCCGCCGCCGGCCTGCCCGGGTCGGAGACCCCGCCGCGGGTCCGACCGACTCCCGGGCCCATCTCTCGCCGGGGAGGATCGCCCCGACCATGCCCGACGGCCGGGGGTGGGGAATAGGGTGGGGGATGGTTCGCGCTTCATGCCGGGGAGACGCCCAGGAGCCTTCGGGGGCGAGGATCGCGGGCGGGTTCGTCCTCGTGTCGGTCTCGTCGGTCGCGATCGCCTGGCGGTCCTGCCGGGACCCGGGGCTCGGGATCGGGGCGTTCCGGGCCTGGCTCGCCCTCCGCGAGATGGTCGCCCGGCGGCGGGGCCCCTGGAAGGCCGGGTGGCCGCCTATTCGTCCGTCGAGCTGGCCCGGCTCCTCGGGGTCTCCCCGAAGCGGGCCCGGCGGCACGTCGACCGGCTCTCCCGCGCGGGCCTCGTCGGATGGTCGGAGTCCGGGGGTCGACTTCCTCGATCCGGGGGGCGTCGGATCCGCCGGCCTCGAGGACACCCCGGGCCGGGGCCGCGGGTCCGTCGCGATCCCCCGCCGGCTCCTCCGGTTCCTGGCCGTCGGCGCCAAGGTCGCGGTCATCGCGGCGGCGATCGGGGTCCTCCTCCGACCAGGCCGACGAGGACGCGGCGGCCCGACGACTCCGCGAGCATCGGCGAGGCCCCGCCCCGCCGCGCCGCCGAGGCCCCGGCCGTCGCCCGGCCACCCGGACCTGGCCCGGGCCCCGGCGTCCCCGCCCTCGCTCGCCGATGTCATGGGCGGGCTCGTCGGCCGGTTCGGCCTCGGGCGATGACGTCGCGGTCCCGGCCCGATGACTCGCGTCCGGCGGGGGTCCGACTCGGCATCCGGTCGGGCGTCCGGGTCGATCCGCCGCCCGGGGATGGCGGCGACGCCGGGGGCCGTCCATCACATCAGCCCAGGCGGACCCTCGGCGGACCCTGGGGGTCGTCCGGCCTCCGGGCGATCGCCCGGGCGACCGACCGCGTCGCGCGCATGACCCCGAAGACGACCTTCAGGGCCGTCAGGGCGAGGATCGTGATGTCCAGCCGCGCCGATCGGCCGTCGATGTATCGGAGGTCGCATTCGACCTTCGCCCGGACGTCGCCGATCTCCACGTCGGCCGGCAGGGTCACCTGCGAGAGGCCGGTCATGCCGGGCCGGACACTCTCGCGCTCGCGATAGCGGGGGATCTCCCGTTCGAGGCGGGGCGTCAGCTCGGGCCGCTCCGGTCGCGGGCCGATCAGGCCCATCTCCCCCCGGATGACGTTCCAGAGCTGGGGGAGCTCGTCCAGGTGGGAGTCGCGGAGGAACCGGCCCAGTCGGGTCACGCGCGGGTCCCCGGGCGTCGACCAGCAGGCGCCGGTCTTCGCCTCGCAGAGGTGCGTCATCGTCCTCAGCTTGACGATCAGGAATGGCCGGCCGTGGAGCCCCCGGCGGACCTGCCGATAGAACGACGGGCCGGGGGACGTGAGGCGGATCAGGGCCGCCAGGGCCAGGATCAGGGGGGAGGCCGGGACCAGGATGGCCAGGGCCAGGCACCTCCCGGACGCCGCCCTGGCGGCCTCGGGCCAGCCCTCCACCCCGGGCCGGGGCCGCCTGCACCCGTCGCGGGCCGGCCCCTCGCGGATGGAAGAACCACGAATCATAATATGACTTTTCATGTAATTTTTCATCATATAGTTGCGAAACGCCCGATCCGCCGCCGGGATCGGCCCTCCTCCGGGGAGAACCGGGCCGCGTCTACTCCCCGGCGGGATGGGCCGGGGGGGACGTCGAGGCGGGCATGAGGGACCTTCCCGGGAGCACGCCGGCCACCGGCCGGCCATGTCGCGGGCGGGTCGGGACCTTCCGATAGCCCCGGTACTTGTAGCGCGGCATGACCGAGCCGGCGACCACGGCCCCCATCACGGGGACGTCGAGCGAGCCGAGCCGGTCGAGCGCCGCCCGGGTGGCCGGGATGGTGCTGGCGTTCTCCAGGATCGAGAGGATGACGGCGTCGCAATGCCGGCCGAGCAGGATCGCGTCGGCGACCGGCAGGATCGGCGGGGAGTCGACCAGGATGAACTCGAATCTCCCGCGGAGCTCGGCGAAGGCGCGGCCGACCTTGCCCCGCGACATCGCGTCCAGTGTCGCGTCGTCGCACTCGCCGGCCGGGAGGAACATCAGGCCATCGATCGCCGACGGGCGGACCGCGTCGGCCAGGTCCAGGTCGCCCCGCAAGACCTCCGAGAGGCCGGGCCCCGCGGGGAGGCCCAGCAACCGATGGGCGGACGGTATCCTCAAGTCGCCGTCGACGAGCAGGGTCGCCTTGCCGGCCCGGGCGAGGCTGGCCGCCAGGTGGCACGACAGCGACGTCTTGCCCTCGGCCTTCAGGGCGCTGGCGATGAGCACGATCCGGGGCCGCCCATCGTCCAGGACCCGGAGGATCATCGCCTGGGTCGCGTCGACCGATTCGAAGTAGAGCGAGGCGTGGCGGGCGGAGCCGGCCGTGTCCGGGCGGAGGACCGTGCCGCGGAATCGGTCGCCCAGCCGGGGGAGCACGCCCAGGAGTCTCAGGTTGAGCTGCTGCCGGACGAGGCGGGCCGAGTCGATCCGGCCGGCCCGCGACTCGATCCAGGTGAACCCGAGCAGGACCATGGCGAAGGCGCCGCCGGCGGCGGCGGCGGTCGCCTTGAGGCGCGGCTTCGGGTCGCGCCCCGTGGGGACCTCGGCCTTCTCGAGCATCCGGACCCGCGATGGCGCGATCCGCTCGACGCCCTGGGCATGGACCTCGGAGGTGAGATTCCTGACCATCTCGTCGGCGAGGTCCATCTCGCCCCGCGACTGCTCCAGGGCGATCCCGGTCCGGTTCGAGGCCCGCGCCTCCCCGGCGAGCCGGGCCACCTCGCCGGCGAGGATCCGCTCGTGTTCCTCCAGGATCGCGACCTTCTCGCGTCCCGCGGCGATCCGGCCCGCGACCTCGCGGGTCGCCTGCTCGCCGGTCCGCCGCCCCGCCGCCTCCGCGACCTCCCCCCGGCGCGCGGCCAGGGCCTTCCGGGACGATTCGAGCTCGTCCCGGACGCGCCCGATCGCGGGGTCGTCCTCGCCCCGGATGCTCCGGCGGGCCGAGGCCAGCCTGCCCTCGAGCTCCCCGATCCGGGCCGAGTGCGAGCCGATGACCGGGTCGGCGGCGAGCTCCACGGCCACGGCCCCCGCGGGGGCGGCCGGGCCCGATCCCGCCCGGGCAAGGGTCTCGATGACCCCTTGCTCGACATGGGCCCTGCGGAGGTCGGACTGGAGGTGCAGGAGCTCGCGGCGGGACAGCTCGAGCCGCTCGAGGTCGAGCTCCTGCCGGACGGACACGGAGCGGCGGTCGCTGGCCCCGATCTCCTCGGAATACTTCTTCATGGCCTCCCGCCGCCCCGAGCGGTCGGCCAGGCAGCGATCGAGATTCTCCTTGAGCTGGCGGAGCCGTTCGGACTTCTCGCGGACCTCCTGCTCCCGGACTTCCCGGAGGTAGATGGCCAGGATCTCGTTGACGACGCGGGCGAGGTCCTCGGCATGGTTGCCGGCGAGCGAGACCTTGATCAGCTCGCTGCCCCCGCCCGATTCGACCTTGAGCTCCCGCTGGAGCCATCCCGGGGGGTCGCCGGCCTCGCGGAGCAGCGGCAGGGCGGCGATCCCGGGCCCGGCCAGGAAGCGATTGATCACGAGACGGCTCCTGATCAGCCCCGCCTGGGTCTTGACATAGGTCGCGAAGTCGGCCCGCCCCCCGCCGGACGGGGAGAGGACATGCGGCGGGGCCGAGGCGGCGAAGAGCGTGGCCTCGGCCACGAACTTCGGGGGCGGCATGAACGCCCAGGTCGCGAGGCCCGCCGCCATCGAGGCGAGGGCCCCCAGGGCCGACGCCGGGGCCCATCGGCGTCGGAGCGCCCGCAAGCCGGAGCTGCCATCCGGCGCGTCGGGTCCGGGCGCGGGCGCCGGGTGACCGCGGGCCGCGTTCCAGGCGGCGGGGAGTCCCGCCCCGCGGTCGGCGGGGGCTCCGTCGGGCGATTCACGCCCCGGTCCGGGCTCCGTGCGGTTCGGGGTGGTCTTCGATTCGGTGGTCATGGTGGGGCGACCGCGACGTGAGCGAGGTGCGAAACAGGCGACGATCGCGACCGCGGGCGACACCTCACGCCCTGCGAGTGCCTACTCACGGATTAATAGGTGACGGAATCGCCGGAATGGGGCCGGCGAGGCCGATTCACCCGAGATCTCGTGATTTTCGTGCCACCAAAGGGTTCACCGACGGCGTGGCCCAAGATTAACCTCGGCGAGCTTAGACGCTCGGGCGCGGGTCCGGGGCGATGGCTCGGGGATCCTCCGAGGGGAATGGCCCGTCCGCTCGCCGGTCCGGGGAGGGCGAAATGCTTCGGAGCTGGGTGACATCGAAGGCCGGGATCCGCGATTTCACGCGCGGGACTCGCGGGCCTACTTCGCGTCAACATCGGCCGTTCGGGCCCCCTATTCGTGGCCGCCTCGGCCCCCCCCCGCCGGCCTCGCCCTCCAGATCCGGTGTGGGGACCGCCGGGCCACCGGCCTCGGCATCACGGTCGTCCGGGTGGGCTGCGTCGCCCGGGGGTCCGATGGATCCGGGCCGCCTTCCCGGAGCCGTGCCCGGTCGACGTGCTCGCGGCCGTCGTGGATGGGCCCCGGTTCGGCCCCCGGCCGAAGCCCGCGGACATCGGGGCGGACCACGCCCCGCTCGGGCTGGATTGGCCATGTCGGGAGTCGGATGTGAAGTCCGCGTTCCGGCACCGGTGCAAGGAACTGCACCCCGACCTCGGCGGGACGTTCGAGGGGTTCGTGGACCTCCGCAAGGCCTTCAACTCCCTCATCCTGGTGTGCCAATCGGGGCAGGGCCAAGGCAACGCTTGACGAGGCCCCACGCTCGGGTCCGGCTCCTCTCGTATCGCGCCCTCGGCGCGGAGCCGGGCCGACGCCTGATCACACAGGCGATCAATTTTCCGGATAAGGCCGAGATCGGCGTCGGAACGTCCTGCCGGCTCGGCATGACTTCGGGCTCCCGATTGTCGCGTCCGATAATGGAGCCCCCGTCAGGCAGACCCTTCAGGATCGATGGAACTCCGCGCCGGCTCCGACCCCTGGGCGGTCTCGACGTCATCGAGAAACCTGGATCATCGCCCTGATCCCCGTCCGGCGAGATGGCCCGAGCCTTTCGGACCGGGCTCATTGCCGCAGACCCGGGACCTTCTGGATCGCTTGGTCGACGACGCCAAGCTTCTTGTTCGTCTCGCCGATCTGGCCGTTGGCCCGGACGAGGTTCTTGTTCGTCGCGTCGATGCCGTTGCCGGCCCGGACGAGCCCCCGGTTCGTCGAATCGATCTTGGCGTTGGCCTCGCCGATCGTGCCGTCCGCATGGGCGAGCATGCGATTGGTGGCATCGATCCCGGCGACGGCGCGATCGAGGTTGCCGTTGGCCAGGGCAATCTCCCGGTTCGTCTGGTCCAGCCTGGCCTGGACGGTGTCGAGTTTCTGGGTCGCGACGGCGATCTTGGAGTCGGCCCACTCGATCCGCTTATTGGCCTCGGCAAGCCGCTCATTGGCCGTGCCCAGGAGTTCCATCGCGTTGTCGGCCCGTTCGACCATGGAACAGCCACTCAGGGCGAGCAGGGCGAGTGGTGCAATGAACCGGTATCTCATCGCGATCCTCCATGATCGGTGACGATTCCCACGGAATCGAGATTAGCAATTCCTGCGCCTCGTCGCGTTCGCGGGCCTTTTTTGACATCGAACGCCAGTTACCCTCATCCTCGAGGTGGCGACGGGTTGAGTTTAGCCTTTCCTACCAACGAAAGAAGACCCGTCGCACCACGGACCGTGGTACGACGGGGCTTCATGTCTCGACGGCTCAGTGGTACGTCCCCCCTTGCCGTGGCGCGGCGATGCCCGAATCCTTCGGGCGGTCCGCGTCCGGTGCCCCATCCTTGGGGATCGTCGGGGAGGATCGTGCTGATGAGGCGATGAGTGCGGGGCCGATCCGTCGGCCGGGTGGGGTGGCGAATCCTTCGCCGGGCCTTTGGCGAATCCTTCCGCGTCGGCCAATCGCGTCCTTGCGATGGGCGGAATATACCGGGAGCGGCGGCGAATCGCAAGGACTGAATCGGCGAAAACCCTGGAGAATAAGTGGTTTTTTGCTTCCCCTGAGATGGGAAGTCAATGACCACTCTTGGCTTCGCCATAGGTCGAGCGGCATGGGACGGGAGGTAGGGGAGTCGCGGGAACCGGCCCGCAGTTATTGGTCATCACCCCTGTCGGCCTTGGGCCCGCATAATACGATTGACGGATCAACGGCGATCGCTAGCCTGTCGTCCTCCGCTCAACTTCGAGCAGGGCTTCGGTTCGACCGGGGGGTGGTCCAAGAGGCCGATCGCAGGAGGATTTGCCATGGCCGATCAGGATATTCAGCCGATCTCGGGCGGGGTGTTTTCGGGCTTGATGCTCAGGGCCCGCTGGCTGGTCGCCGGGTCGGCCCTGGGATTCGTCGGCCCGCAAGCTACGGGGATGGGCCAGTCTGGCCGAGGGCCGGCCGAGGAGATCGGGCAAGCCGTGGACCGTGTGGCCCGATCGGGGGCGGCCAGCCTCGGCTTGGGAGGCAAGGTCGATGACGGTCAGGCCGCCGCCGATCAGGTCGATGGACGGCTCGCCAGCGACAAGAGTCTCGATGCGTCGAAGATCGAAGTCCGAAAGGGGACCGGCGGAGCGGTGGAGTTGCACGGCGTCGTCGCCAGCCAACAGGCGAAGGAACGGGCGGTGTCGGTGGCGGGTAACACGCGGGGCGTGAGCGAGGTCGTGGATAGCCTTGCGGTGACGCCGGGCAAGAGAATCCTGGCGTCGCCCGTGGATCCGGAGGCGACGGACCCTGGCCTCTCGCCGGCGCCCAAGTCCAGGTCATCGCGTGCCGTCCAGGCCTCCCACTCGGCCCCGCCGACCCGCAAGGCCGTCCAATGAACGGGTTTTCCGGCCGGGGGTCGATTGCGTCCCGGCCCACCTCCGACTCACCCGACCCCCGGCATCCCCCGGGGATTGTTCGTTGCCAGAGTCCGATAATGTTGTTTATGTTGCCTTCATAATTTTCGTGCCGGTCGTGACGGTCGCCCGGCCCGCCGATGGATCGTGCGGGGGCCGGGCGGCCGGGCCGCAAGCTCGTCTTCGAGGGCGAGAAAGTCGCCTCGCTGGCCAAAGGCCTCGGGTTGGTCGCGACGACTTCAGCCCACGGAGCGCGGTCGGCGCATAAGACCGATTGGTCGCCAATGGCCGGCCAGGAGATCGTCATCGTCCCGGACGCGGGAGATGCGGGCGAACGGCACGCCGCCGAGGTGCTGGCGATCCTCTCGAAGCTCCGGCCGATGGCAACGGTTCGGATTTCGAGGCTGCCCGGCCTCTCGGATGGCGAGGACCTCGAGCAATGGATCGAGGACATCCCAGACGGCTGGAATGGGAAGTCGATCGGCTCCGAGAAGGGCGGGATCGACTGATAGACGGCGCGGTCGGCCATCCTGTCCGGGGGGCCCGAGGTCACCCCGGCCGACCTCCCGGATCGCCTCGCGACACCCCAGGTTGACCCGGCCCGGGCCGGGTCGGCGATCGGGGCGCCGGTCAGCCTCGAGCGGCTGGAGGAGGAGCATATCCGCCGCGTCCTGGCCGCCGCGCCCGGCCTCGAGGTGGCGGCGCAACCGCTCGGGATCAACCCGAGCACGCTCCATCGCGAGCGGGAGCAGCTCGGGATCTGACCCGCCCCGGCCGCGCGGCACGCGGATCTCGCCCGCCGCCGCCCGCCGATGGATCCATGGATCGGGGTGGGCAAAATCGGATCAGGGGTCATTCCTGCCACCCTTCACCCATCCAGGACCTCGACCTGCCAGTCCTCCAGGGCGACGGCGGCCCCCAGGCCGAGCATCTTGACGATCGCGACGAAGTGATCTCGCTTACCCCGGCGGATGACGGTCCCGACCGCGCCGGCCAGCGGGCCGTCGGCGATCCGGACCCGGCCTCCGACGGGGGCGCTGGGCTCGGGCCTGATGGCCAGGCCGGAGCAGAGCATCCGGTGGATCTGGCGGAGGTCGCGGATCAGCGTCCCCTGGTCGGCGACCTCGAGGATATTGACGAGCCGGTCCCCCCTCATGGCCCGGAGTCGTTGCGACCTGTCGGCGAACAGGAACAGATAGCCCCCGAACAGGGGCAGGATCGACCGCGTCTTCCGCCCGGCGGGCGTACGGCCCTCGTGGACGACCTGGGGCAAGTAGAAGGGGATCTGGGCGGCCCGGAGGTCCCGAGCGGTGGCCTTTTCCTGGCGGGGCCTGGTGTGCAGGCAGGACCAGACCCGATCGGATCCGGCCGCTTGGGCGACCTCGTCCCAGAGGTCTTCGGGATACATGTCGGCCTCGGCCGGGAGGATGGGCATGGGGCGGATATCCTCGGGTTCCGGAGCCGCGGGACGACGCTCGCGAGGGCGGGTCGCCGAGGGCGATCGGGGCGGACTTCGCCCCGACCGCCCGGCCGATACGGGGTGTCGCCGACCTCGAGCGATCTCGGCCCACGTCTCGTCGCCCGAGCGGATGATCCCCGGGCCCAGGCCCACAATTTCCCCATCGGTGCCGCCCCCGTCAACCGCCCACGCCGGATCGACCCGTCCCGTCCGGCCGTCCCGCCGAGCTCGAGGCCATCGGGAGATCACGCGGGCCCCGGTCCCGGCCCACGATCCCAGCAAGATTGAATCAATATACGTAAAAAAACATGGTATCAATTTTTAATCCACGGCGCTCGCGGCCGCCGGGCACCAGATCCCCGACAACCCGGGACACCGAAAGATACCGAAACTATACATGAGCAATAAGTTACAATGAGATCATCGGTCGCATGGGAGTCGGCATGATCCTTCCGCCCCGCGTCGTGTACACGTCCCCATCGCCTCCAGGCGGTCCACCTGGGCCTCCAGCTCCGCCCGTCGCGACCGGGCCGATGACCATTGCCGTTGCAATTCCAGGCGGGGCACCACGAGCTCCTCGCCGGGCTCGACAGCCTCTCGGATCAGGAGGTCCTCGACGATCCCGGTCCGGCACCGGCCGTAGGTCAGCGTGCCGGCGTAGAGCGTGCTCTGGAGGACCTGCCGGACTCGCTCCGCCGAGACCGGCTTGATGGCCTCGGGGACCGTCGGGTCGGCGTTGAGGGCGCGGGCGAGGCGCCGTGTCCCCCAGCCGGTCTCCATCGCCAATGAGTAGAGCTTCGCGGGGACCATCGACGTCTCCGGGTCGGGCACCAGGATGTGGCCGTCGAATTCCTGGCCGCCGCGCCGATCGACCAGGACGCTCCGGAGCCGGTAGCCGAGCGGGGCCGGTCCCCCCGGCCAGTGGCCCCGCGCCGCGGTGTCGCGCTTGCCCCGGAGGACGTCATGAGCCTTGACCCGGCCGTCCTCGGTCGAGCGGATCGCCTCGATCATCGTCAGGGCCCGGCCCGCCGAGGTCGTCGGGTCGGCGAATTGCGAGTCCGCCGTGAGGACCGGGATCCTCTGCCGCGATTGGAGGCGCGAGCGGATCGAGGCGATCTCGTCGGCCCGGCCGAAACGCTCGAAGGTGTCGACCAGGATCAGCTTGGCGTCCACCTTGCCGGTCCGGAGGTCGTCGAGCATCCGCCGGAAATCCGGCCGCTTCGCGGTGTACCGTCCGGAGATCGCGTCGTCGCGATAGTCGCCGGCGTGGGCCCAGGGGTGCCCGAACCGGAGCAGCGTCTGGGCGATCGTGTCGAATTGCTGGTCGGGCGAGCGTGGGTTCTCCATGTCGCTCGACATCCGGCCGTAGCGGACGAAGCGATGCGGCAGTCGCGGGTCGAAGGTGTTCTCGAGCATGGCGATCAGTCCCCCTTCCCTGGAGGTAGCCCTTCGCGGCGGAGATCCGTCGCGATCTGGCGGGCGATGTAGAGCAAGAGCCGGTCGATCGAGTGGCGGTCGGGGTCGCCCGGGGCCGGTTTGGGGCCGTCGGGCGCCCGCGAGGGGCCGTCCGGTCGGGGCCTCGCGGCGTCCCCGGGCCCGGGCGGGCGGGCTTGGCGTTCGGACATGAAGACTCCGGTGGATGGGGGGCGGGGGGCCCCGGGCGGGCGCCGCCGCCGCCCACGCCCGGGACCCCGAGGATCCGGGGCCGTCGGCCCCGATCGGGGCCTCGGCCGGCGATCCTGATGGGTTGGCATTCCTCCTCCGGGGCCTCCCTGCCCCGTTGTTGCCCTGATTGGGCAACTCGGTCGAAATGTTCAGGAGACCCGGCCGGCCATCCGCCGGACCCGGGCCAGGTCGATCGCGATGGTCACCAGCGGCTCGAAGGCCGCCGACGACCGGGGCGATCCTCCCAGGGGCGTCCAGTCCGGCATCGGGACCGGGGCCCTGGAGCGGCCCGGGATCGCCAGTCGGATCTGCGAACCGTCGCCGACCTCCAGCCGCGACGGACCCGAGGTCGAAAAGGCCCGGTAGAGCGGAATCTCGGTGACGTTGGCGGCGGTCACCCCCTCCACCAGGGCCGCCAGGCAATCGCGGACCGTCGCCCGCCTCAGGCCGGCCTCGAGGAGGACCGTCGCCAGGACCAGGCCGAAGACCTCGAACGGCTCGAAGACCCTCGCCGTCCCGCGGCCCAGACCCCGGGTCGAGCCGCCGGGCAGCACGTCGTGATCGAGCACATGACGGAGCCTCCGCAGCGGCAGGCCGCTCGTGGTGGCGATCTCGCCGAGGTCCGGCATACTCGTGCCCCCCACCTTGTTGCCCAATCTGGGCAGGCCGTGATTATTGTTGATCCTTTCTGCCCTGGAGTCAGGCGAGAGGCGATGATCTCGCGGCAAGCCGGGAGTTCGAGTTTGGTGCCGTCCTCCGGATCGTCGATCAGGCGAGGAGCCCGTCCCGGGCCGCGGGCCGGCCGGGCTGACACGCGTCCTCGCATCGCATCGGCCCATGACTCGAGGGGTCCCCGCCCAGATCGAAGAAGTTGACGGCGCATGTCGCATCGGCGAATGTCATTGTAGTGGGTCCGGCCGGTCCGGCCAGTCGGATCAGCCGGAGCCCCCCGGCATAGTGCACCTCCGGCCGCCACCACGGGCTGTCGAGGAGGCCGGCCAGGGTGTCGTCGCCGTCCGGCCCGGTGCCGATCCGGACGCCGATCGCGGCGCAGCCGTCCCTGGCATCCCGCGGGAGGGCCCGCTCATTGGCCGGGTCGGCCGTGGCGTAAGCCTCGATCGAGCGGCGGAGTCGGCCGGCTCGCGATGTCCCGTCGACGAGGCCCCCCGGGGCCGGCAGGCCGAGGGTGTCGAGCCAGGCCCGATCGCCCAGCCGGGCCGTCAGGAGGCCGTGGCGCCTCAGGACGGCGAAGGCGGGGTTCCTGACCCGCCGGCCCTTGAGATGGGCCAGCGAGGCGAAGACGCGCGACGTCCCCGGGCCCGCGGGCCGATCGGCGAGCATCTCGGCCGGCCAGGCCCGGAGCCCGCCGACGGCGACCTCGGCGGCGGCCCAGGCGTCGGGAGTGACGGTCGCGTCGGGCTCCGGCTCCCGGCCGGGGTCGAAGCCGCGATAGAACCGGGGCCAGGCCGGCGTCGTCGCGAAGTCGCCGGGGTCGGCATCGGCGAGGGCCTGGTGGAGGACGACCGCGGCGCGGGCCGCCGTGGCGTTGAGGGTCGGCCGGTACAGGGAACGGGGCGAGGCGACATCGAAGGCCTGCTCGCAACGATATCCGACCCGGCCGCTCCCGTCGGGGTCGAGGACCGGGCGGTAGATCGCCAGGACGAGCCGCCGGCGGCCCCACCCATCGCCGGACGGCCCCGGGCGACCCGAGAGGGCCAGGAGGCGGAAGTCGTCGAGCGGGATCGGCCCGCCGGGGAGCCCGTCGCGTCCCTGCCTGGCGGGCCGGAAGGTCAGGGCGATCCGGTCGCCGCCGCCTCGGCGGCGGGCCAGGGCCGAGGAATGGGCGAGGGCCCGGAGTTCGGCGGTCAGGAATCGTCGGCCGGCGTCGTTGAGGCTCCTGGGCGTCCTGGAATGGGCCATCGTTCGGTCTCGCCGGGCCCCGAGCGGCGGGTAATCCGGCGCCGGGACCCGGCGCGGACCGCCAGGGTATCCGGGTGATCATGAAGCAATAGGGTGACTTCTTCAGGGCCGCATGGACCTCCCGGGCCCGGGGCGTCCCGCTCCCGGGGAAAGAACGGGGACCGAGCCGCGTCGGGTCATCATGCGTCCCCGGACGACCGTCGAGCAAAGGGATTCACCGGGGCCAGCGTCTCCAGCCCACGCCCGGGCGAGTCATGGGGCCGCCCCGCCAAGGCCCAGCCTCGCCATGATCGAAGCCAGGGACGCCGGGGCCGACTCCGGCCGGTCTCCGGGTGACGGCCGGGCCCGGGCCGTCGAGCCTTGTAAGGGCCGTGGGCGGCCGTGGAGGTGCTCGCGGAGCCTCCGGGCCGCCGCGTCCTCGTCGGCCTGGGTCGCGTGGTGCCAGAGACCTCGACGGATCAACCGCGCGAACAGGCCCGACGGGTTCGCCGTACCGACCGCCGCGGCGTGCTCGGCGGCGGCGAGGAACCGGAGCCGGTCGGCCTCGCTCGGCCCGACGAGCCGGCGGGCGACGGCCTGATCGAACAGCCCGAGGGTCCGGCCGACCTCGCGGAGGTCCTCGGGGCGGACGTCGTCGAGACGCGGCGGGGGTCCGGGCTTCTCCGCCCCTTGTTCCCCCCTCGCGACGGGCCCAGCCGGCCCGCGACCGGCGGGTTCCTGGTGGATTCCCCCTCCCGGAGGGAGATCCGGGTCTGAATCAGGGGGTGGCAATCCGGGCCCGTCGGCCGGGGCGACGGGTGGCAAACGGCGGCCCGGGGGCGACCAGGCCAGATCGATCCGGTAGGCGCGGCCCCACCGCCTCTCGGCCCAGGGCTCGGGCTGGCCCGGCTCGATCCAGCCGAGGTCGACCAGCTCGCGGCGGGCCTGCTTGACCCGGCGGAGGTCCACCCCGAAGGCCCCGGCGATCCAGGACGCCTTGACCCGCCCCCGCCCGTTGAACCCGCCTCGGCGTCGCGAGAGGCACCGGAGCAGGACGCCGAGGGCCGTCGCGATCAGGGAGGACCGGGCCCCGGCGGCGAGGCGGCGGAGCAGGCGGCGGGGGACGGCGAGCGGGCCCCTGCCCCGGCCGATGGTCTCGCCGAGGATCTCGCCATCGTCCCCGGGTTCCGGCGGCCCGGCGAAGGTGATGGCGGCCGCCGACCATCCGACCAGGCCGGCGTCGACCAGCCGGTCGACGAGGGCCCGGGCCCGCTTCGTCGAGACGTCGGCGAGCCGGGCGAGCTCGTCGTGGGTGTACGCCGGCGTCCCGGACGCGCCGGCCGCCGCCCGCCGGGCGACCATCTCCCGGAGGCCGAGCCAGGCCCGGAACGACCCGATCCCCAGCTCCGGGCCCTGGCAGGCCCGCCAGGCGGCCAGGAGCGACCCGGCCGGGATCGGGACGAACCCGCCGGCGATCGTCGCCCGGTCGGCCGTCGGACAAGGTCCCTCGAAATTCGCGCAGTCCATCCCCCACCCCTCCCCGATCCGGGAGGCATCGACGGCGGGCGGCCGGGCGGCGGCCGGGCCCCGGGGTCCGATCCCCGGGGCCGGCGCGCACCCCGATCACGGGTGTGACCAACTTCTCTGGTGGTGAGTCGCGGGACATGGCAATCTGGGCGAAATCTCAAGCGAACTCCCCGGAGATGACCCATGCCCCGCAAGACCATCACGCTGGAGATCGACGCCGAGGATGAGGACCTGATCCGCGGCTATGCCAATTATGTCGGCGAGATGAAAGACCTTGCCGCCACCACGCCCGATGGCTCGGTCCTCCAGGCCTGCGAGGACGCCGTCATCGAGCGTGGCCGCGAGCATCAGCGACGCCTCCTGGAGCACGCCGTCCAGGCCCGCATCGAGGCGGCCGAAAAAAGGGGGCGCCGCTGAGGCGGTGTCCATGCGGCCAGATCCGCGAGAATCGCGGGCTCGCGACGCGCGAGGTCTTCACCTGCCTCGGCCCGGTCCGGCCGCGGCGGCGATGGTGGGGCTCGCGGTGCCCCTGCTCCCCGGGCGGCTATCACGCCGACGCCACGCTGGGCCTCGACGGCGGCCTCAGCCCCAGGCTCCAACGCAAGGCCTGCCGCCTGGCCGCCGACCTGTCCTTCGACTTGACCGCCGAGCATCTCCGCGAGTTGCTCGGCGTCACCCCCTCGAGCGAGACACTCCGGGTCTATTGTGAGAGGCAGGCCTCGCGCGTCGCCGGCTGGCAGGGGCGGGAGGAGGCCTCGGCCGAGGCGTTCCGGCAGGCCCCAGGGGGCTGGGAGTTCGCCGTCGACGCCGGCAAGGTCAACACGATCGAGAAGGGCTATCGCGACCTGAAGATCGTCGTGGTCCAGAAGCGGCCGGCGGCCGACTCGGCGACCCCCGCCGAGTGGGAGTCGCGCGACTTGCCCGGGGCCACGGCGCGGGTGATGTGGGCGGACATCTCGGCGTCGAGGCGGTTCCGCCGGTCGTGGCACGCCCGGCTGAAGCGGCTGGGCTTGCCCTCGATGTCCCGGCTGCATGTGCTGGGCGACGGGGCGTCGTGGATCTGGAAGGCGGCCGATCGGGCGTTGACCGGATGCCGCCAGACGCTGGACATCTTCCATGCCAGCCAGCACATCGCCGACGCCGGCAAGCGACTCTTCGGCGAGGCCACGGCCGAGGCGACCACCTTCCACGGTCACGGCCGCGAGTTGCTCTTGAAGGAGGGCTGGACCGGGATCTGCCGGCTGATCGGCGAGGAGTTGGAACGTGAGGACACGCCGAAGCGGCGTCAGATCCTCGACCGGCTCTTGAGATATTTCCTGGGGCACATGACCCGGCTGGACTACGCGGGCCGTCTGGCCTCCGGCGATGCGATCGGCAGTGGCGTGGTGGAGGGTGCGGCGAAGACGCTGGGGCTGCGACTGAAGGCCCGAGGAGCCCGGTGGCGGCACAAGAACGCTCGCTCGATGGCGGCGCTGATCTGCTGCCGCCAGACCGACCAATGGGATCGGTTCTGGGACCGGGCTGCGTGAACCCCAAGAATCTGCGGGTACACCCCCCGATCACCGGGGCTCGCGGGACGTCATTGACCGGGGTCGGGAGGGGCCGTAGGATGGGGTTGTTGGGTCCCCGTCCTACATGCCCGCGTCCCTCGAAGACGTCGCCAAACGCCTCCGAGAGATCCCTCGACCCGCCAAGGTCGAACCGTGGCCACCGAACAAGAGCCCCAGGCCGTCCCGGCCGGGGCTTTTTTCGTCGGCGGATTTCCCCCTCGCCGTCGCTACCTCAAGCCCCACCTCCGAGCATCGTTGAAGGCGTCCGGCCGTCGCGAGCCGCGAGCGTCGGGCCCGCGGGACGTGCCGCCACCGCCGGGGACCGGACGGTCCCCGTGACCTTGATGGCGCGCGTCGGAGAGGCCGGGCAAGGTGGGACCGGGGCGGCCTCGCCGCTTTCTCGGGGCCCAAGCCCGGGTGGCCCGGGCGAGGTCGGGTGGCGGACGATCTCGTCGGCGGGGGTGGAAGATCAGGAGTCGGAGACCATTCGGGATCCTGGAAAATTCCGGCCGCCGCGATTTCCAGTAAACAAACATCCGACATGCATGATCAGCCCCTTGAAAATACCCGGCGAACCTGGGAAAGTAGCCTCCATTCGACGGATCATGATGGATTGCTTGCAGGATCCGCCCCGACACCCCCCGGCCATGACTCGATGGGGCCCGCAAGGCCGTCGGATCATGCCGGGTGCCGGCCCCCGGGCCATCCCCGGAGGGGTCAAGGCCCGCCGGGAGGGTTGCGGGGTCGGGGCCCGGTCTGTTGAAATCGATCCGCCCGCCGCAAATCGGCCGGTCGGGCTTGCCGCGAGGTGTCGCCGCGATGACGGCCCGATACCCGGGCGATCGGGAGTGGTAGGCCGGCGGTCGTCGACCCCCGGAGGGGCGGGTGGTGCAACCCATGGGCACGGAGTGCGCGCCGTCGGGGCGATCCGCACGGGCCGCGACGCGGAGATGTCCATGATCGCGACCGGCCCTGGCCCCGAGAAGATCCCGCTCGCGGCGGCCTGGCCGACGGCCGTCATCGCCTTGCTGGTCTGGTCGGACTGGCCGGCCGTGCGCTCGATGCTCGATCGCTGGATGAACGACGCGAGGTATTCCCACGGCTTCCTCGTTCCGGCCTTCGCGGCGTACCTCCTCTGGCGACGCCGGGGACTCCGCCCCGCCCCGCCGGACCGCCCGAGCTGGTGGGGACTGCCGCTGATCGTCGCCGGCGTCGCCGCGCAGATGTCCGGGGCCCTGGTCTTCTTCGGGTGGCTCGAAGGGTTCGCCCTGATCCTGGTCTCCGGCGGCGTGGCGACGCTCTGGGGCGGCCCGAAGGCGCTGCGGTGGGCGGCGCCTTCCCTGGCCTTCCTGATCTTCATGATCCCGCTCCCGTATCGCATCGAGGTCGCCCTGGGCGGGCCGCTCCAGCGGATCGGGACGCTGGCCAGCACCTACGCGCTGCAAACATTCGGGCTGCCGGCGATCGCGGAGGGGAACATCATCTGCCTGGACGACAAGGCCTCGATCGCGGTGGTCGAGGCCTGCAACGGGCTCGGGATGCTCGCCGCCTTCGCCTGCTACGCGACGGCCGCGGCGATGGTCATGGAAAATCGGGACCCGATCACACGCGGGTTCGTCCTGCTCAGCGCGGCCCCGCTGGCCGTGGTGGCCAACGTCGCCCGGATCACGACGACGGGGCTGGTCCACGCGACCGTCGGCGGGGGCGCGGCCGACCTCGTGTTCCACGACCTCGCGGGTTGGCTGATGATGCCCCTCGCCCTGGCCCTGCTCTGGGGCGAGCTGGCCCTGCTCGGGGCGCTGATCGTGAACCGTGAGGAGGCCCCCGCCTTCTTGCCGGGGCCCCGCCCGGCCCCGTCGGCCTTCCATCGAAGATAGCCGGGCCGACGGTCGACGGCCCGGGCCATGAATCCACCCCTCATCCCGCCCGGGCCGGGCCCGGCCCGGGGATCGAGAGGACCGCACCATGAATCCGATTCCCCCCGAAGGCGGCGCGGGCCGGCAGCCCGACCTCCCGGCCCCGCTGTCCGCGCTGTCCCCGCGGCTCCCGGCGCATCGGGCCGGCTCGACGGCCCCGGCGTCGCTGTCCGCCGGGCCGGATGCGCGGAATCTCCTCCATGCATTCGCGAGGCGGTGGCCCCTGGCGTTGATCGGGGGGCTGGCGATCGGCCTCGGGGCCACCGTGGCGGCCTTCTTCCTGGTCCCCCCGCCGAAATACACGGTCAAGGCGATGATCCACGTGGCCTCGGCCCCGGCCCGGATCATCTTCACGACGAGCGAGAGTGTGCCCGATTATCGGAGCTATCAGAAGACCCAGGCGACCCTGGCCAAGAGCCGCAAGGTCCTGACCGCGGCCCTCCGGCAGCCCGAGGTCGCGGGCCTGCCCGCCATCCCCGCGGAGGGCGACCCCGCGAGCTGGCTCGATCGCGAGCTGAAGGTCGACTTCCCCGGCGGTGCCGAGATCATGACCATCACCATGACCGGGGCCGACGCCCGGGCCTCGACGATCCTGGTCAATGCCGTCTGCGACGCCTACCTCAGGCAGATCGTCGAGGAGGAGAGGCGGGACCGGGTCACCCGCTATGACAGCCTCAAGACCCTCTTCAACAAGCTCCAGGACGAGCTCCGGGAGAAGCGGAAGACGTACCGGGTCTCGGTCGAGGACGTCGGCGTGACCGACAAGTTGAGCGTCGCCGCCCGCCAACAGGCCGCGACGCAGAACCTCGGCCAGTTGCAGGTCGAGCTGTCGCAATTGCAGGCCGAGATCCGCCAGATGCAGCGGAAGGCGAAGCTGGCCGCCGCCCGGCAGCCGGAGCCCGAGGCCGATGGCGGCCCGTCGCCGGGTGCCGCCGCGGAGGAGGCCGTCGCCCGCGACCCCCAGATCGCCGAGCTGAGGCGGTCCGCCGGCGACCTCCAGGCGAAACTGGCCGCCGTCAACCGAGTGAGTCGCGACCCGAACGACCCGTCCGTCCGGCGGGCCCGGGAGCGATGGGATTCGAACGAGCTGTCGCTCCGGCGTCGGGCCGAGGAGGTCCGGGCCGCGACGCTCCGCTCGGCCGTCCGCGATGTCCGGGCCCGCGGCGAGGGCGAGCGTTCGGAGATCGAGCAGGCGCTCTCGATCTTGACCGAGCAGGAGAAATTGCTCCGCGAGCAGGTGACGGCGCTCGGGTCCGACCTGAAGTCGGGGAACGTCAAGGCGCTCGACATGAACTGGCTCGACGACGAGATCGCCCTGACCTCGCACGCGGCCAGGACCGTCGGGTCCGAGGTCGAGGCGCTCAACGTCGAACTCTCCGCCCAGCCGCGGATCCGCCTGATCGAGCGGGCCGAGACCCCGGTCCTCTCGGACCCGATGCGCCGCTACAAGGTCAGCGGCGCGGCGGGCATGACGTGCTTCGCCCTGTTCGCGGGCGGGATCGTCTTCCTGGAGGCCCGGGCCCGCCGGGTCGGGTCGCCCGACGAGGTCACGCAGGGCCTCGGCATCCGCCTGATCGGCTTGATCCCCGCCCGCCCGAAGGGCCGACAGCTCCGCAAGGCCGGCGAGGCCTGGCAACGGATGCTGATCGAGTCGGTCGACGCCGCGCGGACGCTGATCCTGCACGCCTCGCGCCAGGAGCCCCTGAAAGTCATCATGATCGCCAGCGCCGTCAAGGGGGAGGGCAAGACGACCCTGGCCTGCCTCCTCTCGGCCAGCCTCCAGCGGGCCGGCAAGCGGACGCTCCTGATCGACGGCGACCTCCGGTGCCCGGCCATCCACCGCCTCCTGGACGTCACGCCGGGGGCCGGCCTCTGCGACCTCCTCCGCGGCGACGCGAACCTCGACGACGTCATCCTCCCGGGGGCCGGGCCCGGTGTCGACTTCCTCCCCGCCGGCAAGGTCGACGGCGACGCGCTCCGCGGCCTGGCCGACGGCCGCCTGGGAATCCTGCTCGACGGCATCCGGGATCGATACGATCAGGTCGTCATCGATTCGGCGCCGACGCTCTATGTCCCCGACGGCCCCATGATCGCCCAGCACGTCGACGCGGTCGTCATCGCCGTGCTCCGCGACGTCAGCCAATCTCCGAAGGTCTACGCGGCCCACGAACGCCTGTCCGACCTGGGCGTGAGGGTCCTGGGGGCGGTCGTCGGCGGGACCCGGGGCGAGGAGTCGCAAGGCTATGCCTATCAGTACGCCCGCGGCACCAACGGGGGCGGAGACGATGCGGCCTAAGCCCCCGGCCTCG
>JAABUK010005142.1_pt1 | contig 20673 bp, 1 predicted proteins | sample 5559141 | NCBI WGS metagenome assembly JAABUK01 (sample SAMN10711869, study PRJNA513367) | rock metagenome | isolation source: Antarctica rocks | place: Antarctica: Victoria Land, Pudding Butte nord | collected 2016-01-03
TTATAATTAATTATAACTACTAATAATTTTTTAGAGCTATTATAATATTTTATGATGATAAGATAATATTAAATTAAGAATTTAAGCTCTTTAGAATTAAAGAATATATCTTTAAGAGAGATTATTTATTCGTGATTAATTATACTTAATTATTATTTATTAATTCTAATACACTTTTTTTAATTAAGAACTTATTCTGAAATATTAGTTATAATATAATCTCAAACTTAGTTAAATTATTAAAAGGAATTGAGTATTTATAAATATACATGATTAATTATGAAATCTAATAATTCTTATATAAATTATTGTAAAGTAAAATTATTAGAATGTAATAAGAATCTTTATTATCTTATTAAATAGCATGCTAAGAAAAGAAAGATTTATTACTTTTAATTTATTAAAACTTTAAATAAACTTAATCTTAATGAAATATTCACAACTGATTATAATTAATTATCTTTAATTATATTTAATCACATTCTCTTTTATTTACTTAGCTTTACTTATTATTTATTTAATTTAATTTACTTTTCTTATAGCTTAAGTTTCTTCTCTTTAAGCTTTAAAGTCTTTTCTTAAACGCGATTTATTTTCTCTTTTTAAGTAATTATTCATAATTATTTTATTAAATTCTCTTAATCTTTTAATTGCTTATAATTAATTATAAGTAATTATATATCATTTCTTATACGCTTTATACTTATAGAATTTTAACTTTATAAAATATCTAATAAATTGATATCTATAAATATTTATAATAATTTAGTAGATATAAGAATATTTTATCAAGATTCTTAATATTATAGATGTTTAAGTAGATTAAGATTGCAATATTCAAGACTTACATCTACTAATATATTATATTAGCGCATGAAATCATTAAAATCATGAGCTTAAGTATTGTGAAATATTAGAACTACTTATAATCAATTATAATTAATTATTAATAATTAATAATACTTACTTCTTAATTACTGTTATTAATAAGCATTCTTAATTATTCTGATATGATTTTTAATATATAGATTTAATAATATTAAAGTTTTTATTAGTTATATTTCAGAATTTCGCGTTTATTTATAATTAATAATAAATAAGTTCTGAAAGAATTTATAAGATCTTTTTATATTATACTTAAGCTTAAGTAAGAGAATTATTAAGAAATATATTAAATCATTTATTTACTGCTTATTAAGTATTAAATTCTAATAGTTATCACATCTCATTTTATAAAGAATGATCTGTAAATTTTGCTATAATTTCTTAATAGAAATAAACTAAATAATAAATAAAGATAGATTTAATATAATCTTATTATAATTAAAAGTGATTAAAATCATAATTTATAAAGTAGAGTTTAAGATCTAAAATAATTAATTATAATTAGTTATGATTAATTCTAATTAAATAGATTATCTTATCTCTTATTTACTTAGTATTTATATTAATTATAATAACTTCAATTTCTTATTAATAAATATAATAAAAGTAAATTAATTATTTATTAACTTTTTTAACTGCGTTAAATAGTTGCTTCGCATTAATATAATAACTGATTATCAAATCTTAATTAAAAAAGATGCGGGTAAAAGTAATCACTATTAACTGTAAGTACTTATAAGTGCTCGTGATTAATCACTTACTTATAATAACTATTTCTCTTATTTTCACTTAATAGATTCAAGTCTATTTATATTAATTAAGAACTTATTTAAAAGAAATATTAGTTTGAACATATTAAATAATTTTTCAAAGTCTAGCTTAATCTATTAAAAAATAATAAATACTTATTAATTTATCACTCTTATAAATAACATGAATATAGTTATCTAATAATAATTGATTATAAATAGTAAAATGAAATTTTATAACTTCAATATTCTATTTAAATAAAAATCGAAGAGTCTTTTCATAATTAATTAAATATTAAATTCAATTCTCGTTTAATAATAATTGATAAATATTACTTAAAGATAAGTCTTCTTCATTCTAAATTCATTATTATATAAGCTTACTTCGCCGAAGCTGATCTACTAATATTAATTACTTATGATTAATCATGATTAATTATTATATTAAGTGTAAGAGACTTTATCTCTATTTAATAAAGAATTGTTTAAAGAGTTTAATTAATTTTTTGTGAGATTTAATTTGCGAAAGTAAATAAATATATATAAATATTATTAGAGAATAATAATTTAAAGAAATATCTTTATAAATTCTTTAAAATAATTTATAAGAATTTAACTAAATAATATCGAGTTTTAAGCTATTTAATATCTTAAATATAAGCGGTTACTATAAGTAATAAGTAATTATAATCAATCATTAATACTTATCTACTCATCACACTATCTTATTACAGTATTTTGTAAATAAACTGCAGCACAAAATCGTTCTTAAATATTATTATTTTCTATATTTTCAATTAATCATTAAAGATATTGTTTATTAATTTGTATTTGAGAAGAAATATTTCGTGCAAAATACGTTATATTAATATACTGTGTATAAAGAAGTCTTTAATATATAATAGAAGTAGAAGTGCTTTCGATCTGAATAATTATTAATAATTAATTATGATTAATTATAATTGATTTTTAACTTTTCTTAATTATATATTTCTTTAGTTGAAGTTTGTCATAATAATAATAAAAATAAGCATGTTTCTTAAATAACTCTTAAATATATTATCAATATACTTCTATCTCTTTTATAAAAACAATATTATCTTAAAATAGTCTTCGTTCATTTTTAATAGTTATGAGTAATTATAATTATTCTTATTCATTTATCTATATATATTAAAAGTTCTAAATTATTAATATAATATAGAAACAGACTTTAATATCAGAATATTGAAAATTATAGATATTAATATTAATATCTGTATTAAAGATATATAAGAGATAATAATTACATCTTAATTAATTTTGTGTAATAGATTTGCTATATTGAATCTAAATCTTATTAATACTTTTAAATAATTATAATTAATTATAAATACTCATATTTATATATAAATATGAATAATTAATATTTAAAGAATAGTTCTGTAAATTAATAATATAAAGAAATTCATTTTTATTTATTATTAAATATTTTAATATTATAATATAATATTCTATAAATAATATATTTAATATATTTTTTTAAGTTAATAAAGAATATACTTTTTTTTATATAGTTTTAAGTAAGTAAGATAGATTATTAAATTCTTTAATTAAGTTAATAAAGTTTAATAATAAAGAATAAGATTGAGTAATCTTAAAGATAGAAATTAAAAGAGAATATAATTGAGAGTTTTTTTATTAATAATGAGTAATTATAATTAATCATAATTACTTACTCAATTAAATATTCTCTTTATTTTTTTTCTATCTTCGTCTTCTATCTTTAAAGATATTAATATTAAAGTTCTTAAATATAAATATTCTTTTCTATTATTTATAAGATAAATTTGAGTATTTTTTCACTTATATATATTAATATTATATTAAAAGACACAATTATATTAGTTGATTAATTATAATTAATTATTATTAAGCTCTTAATATTTTAGTGCTCTTCTTCGCTTTTCTATTATTATTTATCTTATTATCTTTCTTAAATAAAATTATAGCTTCTTAATTTTAATTAATTATAATTAATTATAAGTATTCTTTTCCGCTTCTTCTTCACTTTTCTTCTACTTCTTCATTATTTCTTTATTATTTCTTCATCACTTCTTCTCTACTTTTCTTCTACTTTATCATTATTTCTCTATTATTTCTTTATCGCTTCTTTCAATCTTATATTTAATTCACTTCTTCATCACTTCTTATCTTACTATTTCTCTTCTGTAAAATCTATTTTCTTAATTTATATTAGTATTGATTAATCACAATTAATTATAAGTGCTCTTTCACACTTCTTCACCGCTTCTTATCTTACTATTCTCTTCTGTAAAATCTATTTTCTTAATTTATATTAGCATTAATTAATCATAATTAATTATAAATACTCTTTCACACTTCTTTATCGCTTCTTATCTTACTATTCTCTTCAGTAGAATTTATTTTCTTAATTTATATTAGCTTTAATTAATCATAATTAATTATAACTTATTATTGTTCTTTGCTTAGAAATACTAATATAATTTACTCGTTAAGTCTTATCTATTACTCTAAATTTACTTTTAATATATTATTAAAGCTCTTCTCAGTAAAATTATTAAGACAGTTCAGCTGCGAATAAAGTATAACTTTGTATGCTATTTTAAGAAAGAGAAGTTAAAGTAAGAGAAGAATGATTATAAAGATGTATTTTATCCGCAGTTAAACTATCTTAATTATAGACGGCGCCTGAACTAGTAAATTAGATAGAATACTAAGAATTCTATAAAGTTTGATAATAAGTATAGTCAGTAAGACTTATATTATATAGTTTATAAAATATAAGATATAATTAATTAATTATAAATAATTATAATTAGTAGATAAAATAAAAAAGAATAAGCTAGTTTTAAAAGATATTAGCTTAATTTAAAATAAAGTAATCTAAAAACATTTAACTTACATTTTTAAAAATTAAGTTAATTAATTCGGTGAGTGATTATAATTATTTAAGATTAATTATAAATACTCGTGAGAAAGAGATTATAAAGAGAAAGAGTACTTATAATTAATTAAGATAATTCAAGATTAATAAGAAGTGTAAATAATAATAATATTAATAATAATATTATTACAGTGAGTAATAGACGCTATGACTAGAATAGCTGAAGAGTTAGAAATAGCTTAATTGAACTAAATATGACTGTGTGATAATTAAGTTGTTATTATTAATCTAAGTGAGAACGGAAAATAGAAATAAGGAAAAGCGCGATCGCGTTAAGTCTTTATCTAAGCTCTAAGATTAAATGCGACTGTGTTTTAACATAAAAATAAGTCTTAATATAAGATATTAACATTATTAAAGCACTTTCAAAGCCTTAACATCTTATTAGATTTAGCGCTATCACAGCTTACACAAATAGCGTAGAAATAGAATTGTAATAGTTGCTTATTATGAAAAAGATTCACAACTCATGAACAATCTTCTTAAGAGTGATCTATTTCTATTATCTTCTATAATTATTATCTAATTATCTATTTTAATCTAACGCGTTAGCCGCTTTCGAGACTTGACGTATAATATAGATTTGTCAGCTTATCTGCGCTCTTATAATTAAGAGCACTTCAGAGTGTCTTTATACATCTTTATAATCTATTAAATCTAAGTTAATATCTCTTAATCTTCTTAAATATTATTTTCTTCTTCAAAATTATATTATCACATCTTATATATTATTATCTCATCATTAATAAGCTTATTCACTATTTTATTCATCTTTCAATACTTTATTCCCTTCTTATTAATATGATTTATTATGAGAGAAATATTTTAATGATAAAGATTCTGATTAGAATTAATTATAAGATTAAGATATATCTTATTAATAATAGAATGAATCTTTTAGATTATAAATAGATCTATTTATAATACATTTCTCTTATTAATCGTCTCGAGTATCTTAAAGATCTTAATATATCGCGGAAATAACGCGAATTTTTAAATAAAAGATAGAGAGTAAATCTTTAGAAATAAGCACAATTATACTCATTTTAATTTAAATGAATAATTCTTTATAACTCTACTAATTATTAAATCAGCTGCGATCTGTAAATCTTTAATAACTATATCTCTTATTATCTCTCTCTCCTAAATAAACTGCTCAAACATCTCAGATATTAATAGAATTAATTGCGTGCTCAGACTAAACTTATAAATAATCTGAAATGACATCTGATTAATAACGAATAAGTAGCTGTTATTAAAGTAGAATTCTATAGTAAATAGAAATTTTCTTTAATTAGTCTGAGTGATATTAATATAGAATTGAAATATTATCTTAAGCTCTTAATTTACTCGCTCTAATTAATTGTCTGCGAAAGAGTGATATATTATTATGTAGATTAGTCATGTTTTAGTAAGCTTAAATGTCTTTTTCTATAATTCAGCTGTAAATTAAATATCTTAATTAGTAATAAGCATATTAAACAATTTATAATCTCTTTTGCAGATAATATTATCTTAAAAATATTTAGCTTATTCTATAATTAATTAAGTCTTTTTTCTTATCTTAAAAGCAACTCTTTTAAATAATTTATTTATTATAATAAGAATCATATTATAATTATTCTCAGAAGGCAGATTAATAATGAAATCTATAATAAGTGAGTAGAATAGTCTTAAGAGTATAAGCAGTAATTATAAGAGCGAAATAGAGTCTATTTAATAAGACTTATTTATTTTATAATGACTGTAATAATGTATATATTAAAGACTATTTCTATTTATTTTTAATTATTATATATTTATAAGAGTCTCTTATAATCTCATATAATTATTATAAAGTTGATTATCGTGCGCAATTTACAGTATAATTATTTGAAAGCTCTTAAAAATAATAATATGAAGTTGCTCTTCTCTATTAATTTAGATCAGATTCACATTATCTTCTTAATAAAGTAAGATGTAAGAATGATTAATTAAATACTATATTCTTAATAAGAGTAGAGATAGCTATTAAAACTAATTAAATAGCTCAGTAAATTCCTTCTTTATCTTCTAATACAATCAGATAAGCTCTATATTCTTTAAATTAAGTAATATAATTTTTATAAAGATAAGATTCTTATTTTATAATTCTTAATTACTGTGAAGTCTAATAGAGAGTCTTAATAGAGTGTCAGATACTATTATATCGCGTCTCTTCTTATAGATAATAGTTATATTATCTTAATACTAACTTAAAAAAACGACTTATTCTTACTATTAAACATTCATCTTTAGAGATGATATAATATGTAATAATCTAACCGCTATAATAATAGAATTTGCTCGATAATTAGTATAGATAATAATTCTTATCTACTTAATATAAATTCGTAGATGTTTAATATTTTAAATTAGTTCTATTAATTCGAGATCTATTAATTAGTAATTGCGCTCTACTAATATTAAATATTTAGATAGAAAGATGATTAATTATAGAAGAATTCTTAATAATTATAGAAGAATTCTTAATAACTTTAGAGGATCTATAAAATCATTATTATTAAGTTGATAGATCGTTACTTTAAAGTCTAACTTCTTTAAGACATTAAGAAAGATATATAATATCTTCTTTAGATTAAAATAATATAGAATTCTAGCTATTTCTATAAAGACGTTTTTAAGATCTTTAAATATAGTTATATAATCATTCTTTCATAACTTTATTAAGATCTTAGAATCTTAATTCTTTCTCTTCTATATCTTCTTTAGCGGAAATCTCTTATCTTAATAAGAAGCTCGAAAAACAGTTGTTTTAAGCTATTATAAACTCTTAATGCGTTAAGTAAAGAAAGACATCTATTATTGATATTATTTAATAAAGTCTATAAATCTCTTAAGATTATAATTATCTCGCGGAATATTTTAACGCTCTATAGTCTTAAGCTTCTTCTTATCTATTAAGTAGTTAAGTCTTCTAATAAGCTTACTTAAAGAGATTAGCTTCTAAAAGTCTAGATAGATCTTTAAGATCTTAAAGATATATTCAGAATTAATAAGTTGTTAAAAAACAATATTTAAGTTATAAAGATATTATTTAAATTTCTCTTTTATAAATATATTAATATTATTAATATAGATATTCATAATTCGTTATAATAAATTATATAGTAAATATTTAAAAGTTCTTTAATTATGAGCGAATGAATTCTTAAATCTTATGAATAATATTTAAAAGATCTTCAGTTCTTAATAAGAGACTATTGCTATTCTATATTAATTCTCAGAATGAATGAAGTGTTAATAGAAGCTGCTAACAAAATCTACTGAGAATATTTAATTAATATATACAAGAGCGGTAAGAATATTCTTCTATAGAGATAGTGAATATGCGTTAGATTCTGTAATACTATTAAGAGATTATAAATCTATTATAGATCGAGCTTTTTTAACTGCGTTTTCGGAAGTGTATTTATATATAATAAAGATAGATAATAAGTACGGGAAGTGCTTAATCAGTGTCATACATCTCAGACAAATATTCTTATTAAACGTCTTATTAATAGTCTATTTTATTCTCAAAGTATTTTAATATGATGCCCGCGACTTTAGAGCGCGTTTCAGCTCTTTAAACACTTAAATTTATAATCAGTTCTCTTCTAACTAATAAGTTATTTCTGAAGTATTATTAAAGAGTATAGAAAAACGCTTAATGAGCTGTTGAAGATCCTTTTATTAATTAAGCGATAATAGCTCATTAATATAAATATCTTAATATATAAAGGCGGATATATCAGAAGTGATAATACTCTCTAACAGATTATGTTAATACTGAGAATAATATGCCTCTTATAATTAATTAAGATCTATATATTATTCATTTTTATTCACACTTTATTTATTTCTCTTTCCCAGAAATTTATTCAGTACTGCTGTAACTTGAGTAGTATAGACAAACTCTTCTTCATTAATAGATACAGTAGTGCTCAGAATAGCGTCTTAATAAACTGTCTGTAATATAGAGCTCTAATTAAAATAGATTAGAGCTATTTACAAAGCTGATATTATTTTATTAAATATCTTAGATATTTAAGATAGAAATAGCAGATCTGTCTTATCTAAGTATTTAAGACAAACTGATATTTAATTAATTAAGTTTGCAGATATTTCTACTTTCTTAATAACGCGGAAAATAAGATTGATACTTAATTGACGTGTTATTTAGATATATATTATGATTATTAGCTTATCAATTTTATTATTCTTATAAAATATAATAAGTTAATGTGAAATATCAAGTATTATATTTCAGGCTCTGATATAATTAGTGCTGATAAGCAGCTCAGTATCGAGATTATTAAATATTGAGACTGAGATTTATAGCTTAAGCAGCTTATTCTAAGTGCTTCAGAGATAGAATATAAAAGTAGTTAGTTTATTAATTCTTTATTGTTTATTAATATTTTAAATAATTAATAGTTTGATGATCTTAAATATATAAGAAAGCTGAGTAAGCAACTTTTAATTAACAATTAAACAGCCGAAATTAGAGTTAATAACTACTGTAAATAATTCTGAATTAATAGCTCGATATATATTAACGCGGATTTTAGTGTAATTAAATATATTCTCTAAGTATTCCTCTTTTAATTACGCTGTGAGATTGATAATAGTTGAGAATTATATAAAAGAAGTAATCTTAATAATATGAGTATTAAAAGCTCTTAAATAATTGTAAAGCTGATTATTTAATAAAAATAACTCTTTATACTTCTAATAAGTAATACTGAAGTTGATTATAACTTCTTTCTTCTTTATAGAGCTTGATTTATCAAGAGCATTCTAAAGAGCTAGATATTTCTGTTATATAATAATAATAATTCTTATTAGACTTCTTTTTTAAAGAAACTTTCTTATTAGTTATAAAGATTTTCTTCTTCTTCTTCTTTAATAAATAAATAATTATTTAATGATTAGTCTTCAGATCTTAAGTAATGTATTTCTTATAAGAATAAGAAGAATCGATATTAAAATGCTTTTCTGCAGATATAAAAGACTTGAAAGGGAGTCTGTTTAATATTACAGGTGTTAACTTAATATATAATATCTTCTCATAAATTAGTTTTAAGATCTTTATTAAATAGAATTAAGAATACTTATATATTAATCGATTCGATCTAATTCTCTATTTGTAAAGGCGTCACTAAATATTCTATATCTTTTGTAAATAATCTTAAAAGTTCTGTAAACTCTTTTAACTTTCCTTAGTAAGCGCACTTTATAGCTCTGATATTATCTGAAAGCTCTTATAGACTTTCTAAATCAGATTCTTCTCCGTCTTTATATCTGCGATTTATAGCTTATTAATCTTCTTATCAATATATTTTATAAAAGATTGTTCTTAATTCTATTAAAAACACTTCTAACTTATATTAAAGTGAAGTTCTATATTAATATCTATAAAATCGCGTTTAATAACTCTCCTTTATTAAATAAATGATAAAGCTAAATACTTCTTTTCAGTAATTAATAGAACAGCATATTATATATAAGCTATTTCATTATTAAGATAATGAGAAAGTAGTAGTGTAAGCTTCTGCTTTTAATCTTTGTAAATCAGTATAATGTTAGTAATACGTTAATGAAATATTTGAGTTGATTTAATATCTTAATAAGAGATTAGCTTAAATAAATAGATTTCTGATAATTTCAGTGTTAAAGCTCTATCTCTTAATCTATTCGCTAATAAGAATCAACTTAATAATGAGGAATTCTATCTTATATTAAGACTAGTTATAATGACTTTTATAACTTCCGCATAACTCTTTATATTTCGATTCAGTATTATTATAAGCTTCATTATAATTAATGATATTATTTAATTTATAATAAATATAGTCTGAGTCTTTTTAAGAGTTTTTATTATCATCTCTTAAATCTTTAAAAAGATATTCTTTTTAATATATTTTTCTATAATGAGATCTCTCTCTCTTCTCATTTAAGCTCTATAAAGCTTATACTTGCGACATCTAATTAATAGTTAATAGAGATAAATCGGACTAATCTGTTTTATAAATTTACTTGACTTATATTAGTCTGGCGAGATTGATTAAACTTAAAAGATGATTATAATATTTCTTCTCTTATCTTTAATTTGCTTAAGTAGTTTGACGATCACTAATGATTATAGAGAGAATAGAAAGGAAATAGAATATTAAATATCTAAAGTATAAGATAGAATAGATGTCAAGTACTTAAGAAATAATAGAATAGATATTAAATATTTAGAGAAAATAATAGAATAAGATTTAAGCGTTAAGTACTTAAAGAATAAGATGAAAATAAGGTCTGAGTGTTAAATACTTGAAGAATGAGATAAGCTATTAGTAATTATAAGCTGTAATCTATTAAAAGCAGAGGATCTATAGAGTAAAAGCTGTAGAAGTTAGTATAGCTTACAGATTATTAATAGAATTCTGCGGAAATTAGTGTGTTTTACAGAGAGTTGATAAGATTCTGCGGAGGCTAATATCTCTTGTAAAGAGTTAATAGAATTGAATTTAGCTCAAAAAATGAGCTGAATTCAAAAATAGGATCTACTTAAGACAGTATATCTTATAAATTATTGATAGAATTAAATTTGCAGGAAAATCACGTAAAATTCGAGATAATAAAAAATTGATAAGCGCAGTAAAGCGTTCACCGGCGTGTTTATTAAATGTTATAATGAGTAATAGATGCTATAACTAAAATAACTAAAGAGTCAGAAATAACTTAATTAGGCTAAATATAATTGTGTGATAATTAAATTGTTATTATTAATCTAAGTGAGGACGGAGAATAGAAATAAGAAAAAGCGCGATCGCGTTAAGTTTTTGCTCAAGCTCTAAGATCGAATGCGGTTATGTCTTAACGCAAAAGTAAGTTTTAACACAAGATATTAACATTATTAGAGTACTTCCAAAGCTCTAACATCTCATTGAGCCTAGCGCTACCGCAGCTCATACAGACAGCGCAGAAACAGGATTGTAACAAATATCGTGAATATTTATAATCAATTAAAATGAATAAAAAATAAAATTAATAATTAATAATAATTAATTATAACTACTCTTATTACTTTCGTTAACTAAATCTCTTCTATTTATCTATCTAATCGCAATTAATACGAGTGTTATAATAAGTAAATATTTATAATTAATTATATTAATAAAGAGAGAGAGTATGTATTTATAATTATTTATAATTAATTAAATATACTTATTTTCACTAACTTCTCTCTTAAATCTATATTATTTTTAACTGTACTTATATTTATAAATATTATAAAGTAAATATAATTACTTATAATTAATTATACGCACTTATAAAGATTAGTATTAAATCATTATCTTTATTATTAATCTTCATTATTATATAAAGCTGTAATATATATAAGTAAGAGTATTTATAATTAATTATTAATGCTTATAATTAATCAGAATCACTCTTATTAAGCTCATTATTATCACGCGCTTTTTAATTATTATTATTATTAATTAAACTAATAAATAAACTTCTATATAAGTGATTATATTTAATGATAATTAATTATAATTTAATATTTTCAGTATTCTCTCTCTTATTCGCGTTATCACTCTTTATTATATCGCGTAAGTGATTATAATTATTTATAATTAAAATTCACTAATTATAATTTAGTATTAACTATAATAATATTATAATTAAATAAATTAAAGAAAGAATAAATAACTAATTATAATCGCTTATAAATAATTAGTGATGTTATTATAATATTATTAGGAAGCGCTAAGACTCAGTCTTAACACGCAGATATAAGCTAGCTGTAGAAGTAAATCTTTACAGATCAGCGATCTGTTCTTATAGCATAAGAGAGCCGTTATTATATATTTATTATATACACTCTTAGTATATCTTTCGCATGCTACTCGCATGCTCATAAACTTCTATATCTCAGATTCTTATATATACGTGAAGAATATTTACTGCTCGCCTGATCTTAAACAGTCTTCTTTAACATTTAGATCGCTCTATTTAATAGATTGTTTGATAGAGATTCTTTAATATAATAATGAAAACGCGAAGCGGAACTGATATAGTTAATGAAGATAAAGAAAGATTAATTAATAATATAAATATCAATTCAATAATAGATAAGTAGTCTGCGCCTTCTATTAATAATAATGATAAATAGAAGATTATTAAATAGTGTTATAAGCGCTTATATAAGTAGATTTAAGAGAAGAGAATGCTTAAAGACATTACTGCGATAAAGTTCGAACTCGCAGATAAAACGTCTGCGAGTCTTATAGAAATTATAGATTTACTCATTCATCATAAATAAGTTACTTTCTCTGCTCATTCTTATACTTCTTTATTATATCTAATTCACATTACTAAATCTTCATATTATTCTGTAAAGAATCTTAAAGACGCAGCTGATTATAAGAACAACTGAAAGATTTATATACGCACGCTATTATTTATAAATGAGATTAATCTTATTAATTAAGCGGCGATTTATTTATAAAATAAAGCGCGCGAATTCTGAATTAATAATATGATTTCAATTATAATCTAAGATAAATATATAGAGTGATATTAAAGTCTAATTATTAATTCTATTAATCACATATAATATATATTAATTTAACTTAAGATTATTAAGTAGTGACTTTAGTAGTTAGTTCAAGATATTATTACTCTTATTAAGAGTCTTGAAAAAGACATTTTATTAATAATTAAGAAAGAGTATAAGATATAATAACTGCTTACTTATCTTATATTAAAGATTCGCAGAGAGATCTTAAAAGAGAATAAGATTATTATATCCCGCAAGTAAATTATAATCGCGGCGCAGTAATAAGAAGAATTAGCTTAAGAGCCGCTCTTAGAAGATAAAAACAAGTCTTGTATTAATTCAATTAATGCTGTATTAAATAGAAGCGCACGCGAAATATATACTTCTTACAAGCGTTTTAAACGCAAATACGAACTTAGTTATAATATAGATTATCATTTTAATTCAATTTCGATTAAAGTAGACTTAATATCTACTAAAGATATAAGAAATAATAGCGTGATCTGCTATAATTACGGAAAGTTTAATTATCTCTCTCGAGATTATAAAGTATCGAGAAAGATTAATCTCTTATTAGTATTAGTAAAAAAATAGACTCTAACATTATAATAGCGTTCATAACATTAAATATAAATTTCAAGAACGCAAAATTAATATAATATATAATTATTAACATTATATTATAGAGTAAGTATAATATTCGCAGACTGTTTACACTCTTAAATATAGATGCTTAAGAATGCTTTCTATTATAAAAAGTAATTATTAAAGAAGATATTTAAACGAATTCTATTTTTATAAGCGCGATAGTCTCGAATGATTAATTTATTATAATATATAACTAATATATAATTAGAGCGAATGTAATAGATTTAATAGAAGTATTATAATCTTATTAAATAGACTTTATAGTTATAAATATCTAAAGATATAATGCTATATTAAGCTGATCTTAAATCTTTAACATGAATTCAGATTATTGTTTTAAGTAATATAAATAATTTTATCGCGAAAGTAAGAAGAGTTATAAGATAGATGTTATAAAGATACTAAAGCTTAAGAAAGCTGATATTCTGATTTATACGATATATATTATATCTGTGAGAATTATATTAGAGATATATGAAAATCTAGAGAGTATTATATGAGACGCATATAGAAGCTCTTTAAATCTAGTACAATATTATTTTATAGATCTTTACTTTATAGAAATGATTACTATATAGCTATTAAAAGAGCTCGAAGACTATATTAATATATTCTTAGAAGAGAATACTGCGAAATTATTTAATAATACGCGTGTAAAACACGCAATTTCTATTAAGAAAGACAAGAAGATATTATACGAGTCTATTTACTTCTTATTTGTAAACGAATTACGAGTATTACATAAGTATCTTAAGAGTAATATAATAAAAGACTGAATAAGAAATTCGGAGTTATTTATAGAGGCTTCAATTCTATTCATTCTTAAGAAGAACGATAGTCTGCGCTTATATATAAATTATAGAGATCTAAATTAAGTAACTATTTAAAATAAACCTTTATTATTACTAATTTCTGAGACACTCAATTAATTAAGCGGCGCGAAGAGATTCACGTTAATAGATCTATGTAATACTTATTATTAAATATATATTAAGAAAGAAGATAAGTAGAAGACTGTATTTTATATATGATATAATTATTTTAAGTATATAATTATGTCTTTTAAGCTAATTAATATATTAATAACATTTTAAGTCTATATTAATTAAGTATTGAAGAGTTTATTAAACGTTATTTATATAATCTATCTTAATAATATTATGATTTACAGTTATAATAAACAGAAGCATAATAATCACGTGCGTTAAGTACTGAAGAGATTACGCAAATTTAACTTATTTATTAAGCTATTAAAATATATCTTTTCCGTAATAGAAATAGACTTTCTTAACTATCGTATAAATATAGCAGACGTTTTAATAAATACACGCAGAATAATTATAATCATTAATTAGTCGATTTCGAAGTTATTTTATAATGTATAGATCTTTCTAAGCTTTATTAACTTCTATAAAAGATTTATTCATGTATACTCTATAATAATTATTATAATTACGAATTTATTACTAGAAATAATAAAAGAAAGAAAGACTGAATCGTTTCTCTAAATAAAGAAGATAAATACTGTGTTTCGTATATTAAAAGAGTGCTTTTAGACTACTTCTCTACTATAGTATTTTGATTTAGAGAAGTTAATTTAGATTAAAACAGATATATTAAAAAGAGATCTTACGAGAATTCTCTTTTAATCTAGTAATAATAGTATGAAGATAATATATTATATCTAAACGCCAGTAATATTCTACTTAAGAAAGCTGATATCAGCTAAGAGAAACTATATTATAAAAGATTAAGAGATGCTGATAATTATTATCTCGTTTAAGAAGTAGTATCACTACTTAGAATCATCTGTTTTTAGCGTGCGAGTTTTATGTAATTACTTTAACTTATAGTTATTTATAATAACGAAGATATTAAATAAATGTTAAGCTTAATAAGCTGAGATACTTACTACTTATAATTTTAAGATCTATTATTATAAAGATAAGAAGAATCTCGCTGATTTATTATCGCGTAAACTGAATTACGCAGTAGATAATAAGAGAGAGAAAGAGAATTCTCTTAAAATATTTATTCTAGAAAGAGTTAAATTGAAGATCTTAATTATTAATCTGAACTGAGAAGAAGAATTTTTAAATTTAAGATTACTTACAGAAATCATAATAAAGATTATTATATATTCTGAGAAGAATTAATAAAGTGCTCTATTTAGATTTACTGCAGATAATTAACATAACGCACGCGAGATACATATTAATCACGTGTGAGAAATCAGAGATTCTTTAAGAGAAGAAGAAAACTTCTTAAAAACAGAAGTTATAAATTCAGTCTTTATTATATCATTTTACAGGAAGATCTTGAACGCTCTTATTAATTATCTTCTAACGTTATAATAAAGAGATATCTTCTATATAAAGAAGAGCTGAAAGAGATCTTTAAATAATCTTATTAAAGAGAATTAATTTAAGAATAGATAATGCGAAGATTATACTAATCTTATATAATATAACGGCGCGATTTATATTTCTAATAATTATGTAATCAGAATAAAGATTCTGCGTGCGAATTATAATAATCTATAATAAGAGAGTTATTTTAATTAAAAGAGAACTTAAGAGATTATTCTGCGAAGTTATTAATAATCTAAAATATCGCAAATTATTAAAAATTATATCTTAACATATAATATCTATTAAAGAATGAAGACATTACGGCATAAATCTTATAATATACTTGCGTCATTATTATAATTAGAAAGAGTCTAATAAGATATTGCGATAAACTTCATTATAAGCTTATCGCCTACTATTTACAGAGATAAAATATATAATATTATTCTTATAATAATAAATCAATATTTAAAAATAATACACTATATAGTGTATATAAAAGAAATTAATGCTTCTAAGCTTAAAGAGAAACTTATTAAGAAGATATTCTTAAAATTTAGATTTTCTAGATTTATTGTTAATAACAGAGAATTAATATTCACATTAAAATATTAAGGAACTCTCTATTATTATTTATATATAAAGAGATATCTCTTCACAATATTTCATTTATAAATAAATAATTAAATTAAGTGTGAGAATCAGATATTAAAATGCTATCTTTAATATTATATTAATTATTATTAGAATGATTAAATAGATCTGTTATTAAGTGCTGAATTTATATATAATAGAAGTGTATACTTAATTATAGAAAAAACGTTATTTAAGATGATACTGCGTTTCCTGTCTGCTTTTCGCATGAAACTCGCAGATAAGACGTCTGCGTGAAAAGAGAAGAGTTAATTAGTAAGAAAGAGAGCGAAGCAGATTAAAGAGATTATTAAAGAGAATAAAGATCTTTAGACTAAATTATAAGAAGTAATAAAGAAGTTCTATAATTTAAAACGCAAGAATATAATTTATAAGATTAGAGATAAGATTTTATTATTATTAAAGAATATTTATATAAGAAAAGTAAGTAAGAAGCTTACTAATAAGTTTCTTAAGTTATTTAAAATCAAGAAGTTAATAAATAAGAATGCTTATTAACTAATTCTTTTTAAAAGTTATAAAAGAATTCATTTCACATTTTATATCTCTTTATTAGAGTTATATCACGGGCGAGAAGATATTAAGATATCTGAGTCTGTAGAAATACAGAACGAGAATGAATAAAAAGTTAAAGAGATTCTTAACGCATGCGTTTCACGTAAGAAATACATGTTTTTAGTATGATAATAAGAATTTATAAGGAATCACGATACTTAGAAATCTGAGAAGAACTTATTAAATACTTAAGAAAAGATTATAACTTTTTAATAAGAATAAAGTTATAAAATAAGTATAAGATGAGTAGTTATTTAAATATCTAATTAGCAGAATATTTAAATAAAAAAGAGCGAGAAGTATTGTTATAAAGAATAAAAAGTGTCTGATTAATAAAACGCACGCGAAATATATGAGAAAAGTAAGATATAGATATGAGACTTTAAATAGTTACTAACTTATTTATTATAATCTGTTTTCAATCATTTATAATAAAGGATCGCGGTTAGTATTAGTAATCTTCATCTACTTATAAAGCGCAGTTAACTCTATCTTATTAAGCTTAAGATTCTTACGCAATTTTATATTAAAATTATCAGACTTAATCAACTTATCAGACATAATTAACTTAGACGTCTCGGGCATAACAGACATTATTAATTTCTCATTTAATTCTGAAGAAGTTAGTTTCTCTAAATAGTCTTAAGTTTACTTAGATTAGTTAAATAATATAATTTCAATCTATTAAAATTATTAGTATCATGCTTTTTACTTAAGAATAATATACTTATAGTCTGCGCAGTAATTTTAGCTTATATCTAAATAGTTTAAATGAGTAAAGTAAGATTATTCTCAATCTTTGAAAGATTAAGATTAATAATATTATTATTGCCGGAGATATAAGTACACTTAAAAGAAGATCTATTAAATAAAGAGCTAATAATCTAAATAGATATATTAGAAAGATGATGAGAGATTATATTATATTATAATTTAATGTTCTCGAATATCTTTCTCTTATAACTAGCACGAATATTACGCGTTTCTTTATAAAGCAATTAAATAGTAATACGCATATTAAGAAAAGACTTTAAATAGTTAGCATAGATGTTTTATATAGAAGAAGTATATTTTAAGTATAAAATTATTAAGAAAATATATCAGAAGATAATTATAATCTTTAGTAGAATAATAATCACACTTAATATAACTGAGTAATATCTCATAAATAAATAATATCTCAGACTTTTAATAGAGACGTCTCACGCAGCACTAATATTATAGTTAAGACTGATCGGTAATAAAGAAGATTAAATTAAATATCTTAGCTATTATAAAGTATAATATTAGCAGGATTATAATAAGAGTATAGTAAGATATTAACTTACGAGCTTTAATTACTTTGCGTTTTAGAGCTTTAAGTAATAAGAAGATTAGTAATAGATAAGAGATTAAAAGAACTACTTACGTATAATAATAACGGCGATAATGATGATAATAATAATGTTACTATTATTATTATTATTATTATTATTACTGTTATTACTGATATTATTATTAAGACTGAAATGAAGATAATTAAAGAAGAAGAGAAGTTAAAATTAAAGAGAAAAGAAGCAGTCTTATATATTATTAGAAGAAGAAAGTATTCATTATAAATCAACTTCATTATCTATTCATTATTAATAACGATAATATAATAAATTCTTTATTCCGAAAAATCAACTATCTTAATAAAAACTCATAACTTAACGAGCAATATAATATGTTCCGCGCATGTTAGTATCAGATCAACCGCATATTAATTCTCAAATCAAGATATGAAAGCTCATATAAGTAGAATTCATTATCATGAATAAAAAGATCTATCTATTTAATAGAACTCGCATATAAATATTAAGATTCTATAAAACAAAATAATGAACAATATAATAAAAGTTCTATTATAGATAGAATAGCTTAATAACTATAGAGTGATGTTTACGTTACTCGAAGATTGAGTAAGCGAAATACTGAATAGTTAAGAGATTAACTTAACAGTAGAAATTAAGTAGGCGAAATGCTTAATAATTGAAAGATTAACTTAATTATAGAAATCGAATAAGCGAGATGCTAAATAACTGAGAAGTTAATTTAATTATAAGTATTAAAAAAGTAAGATGCTAAATGATTAAGAGATTATTTTAATATAGAATATTGCTCTCTTTTTCTATAAAAGTGACGAGATATTATAAGAGATCTCAGTATCACGTTAAATAACTCTAATAATCATGCTTTACGTATGTGAATATACTACTAAACAGCTGTAAGCTTACAGAGATAATCAGAGCCTTAAGAATAAGATCTTTAAGAGAGAGAGCAATATTAGAAAGCGTTAAGACTCAGTCTTAACACATAGATATAAGCTGACTGCAGAAGTAAATCTCTATAGATCAGTAATCTATTCTTGTAATACAAGAGGACCATCATTATATATTTACTATATACGCTCTTAGCATATCTTTCACATATTACTCGCATGCTTATAAACTTCTATATCTTGAATTCCTATATACACGTGAAGAACATCTACTGCCCGCCTAATCTCGAGCAGCTCTCTTTAATAAATATAATATATCGTTAATTGAATTTAAGTTAAGAAGAAGAAGAAGAATCTTAAGTGATTACTTATAATTACTTATAATCAATATATAAAACTAATATGTTTTAGTATCTTTACTAATATAAAAGATTCTATTTATTATTATTAATAAATTTTATTTATAATTAATCATAATTATATTTAATTAAATTTTAGTTAAGAGCTTAAGAAGACTTATAAAAGAATAAATATATAAGTTTACTCTTTATTTATAATTATAGATAATTAATCATGATAATAACTTCTCTAATAAAGAAGAAGAAAAAGAGAAAGAAGAAGAATAATAATAATGATAATAATAATAATGATTGATCATTATTAATTATGACTGACTATTTTATGTGGACTTTAATAAGATAATATACTGCGGCTCTATTATATATTAATTAATCATGATTAATATTATTTATATATACTGCTGCTTTTCTTAACGAATTAGTTATTAAGATTGATTAATTATAATTAATCAATCTTGAATCTTATCTTTCTTAATATTTCGTGACTTTAATTTTATTTTATTTTTAAACTTTTTTCTTCACTTTTATATTTTCTTTTTTCTTATATTTCTTTATAATATTCAATAAATATAATAAATATATTATCTATTTATATAAAAAATGCAAAGAATTAAAGATTTCTTATTTATAATAATCTCTTTTAAATGAACTTATAATCGCTTTATATATATGAATATATGAATA
>JAABUK010005143.1_pt1 | contig 20671 bp, 22 predicted proteins | sample 5559141 | NCBI WGS metagenome assembly JAABUK01 (sample SAMN10711869, study PRJNA513367) | rock metagenome | isolation source: Antarctica rocks | place: Antarctica: Victoria Land, Pudding Butte nord | collected 2016-01-03
CTTACATCCTCATCTGCATTGTGTCGTTCCCGGTGGCGGCATCAGCCTGGATGGTCTTCGCTGGATCGGATGCAAGAAGAAGTCGTTCTTCTTGCCCGTGGAAGTTCTCGGTAGCCGCTTCCGGAACTTGTTCCTGATCTATCTGCGGAAGTCTTTTCAGGCAGGACGACTAAAGTTCCACGGCGAGATGGCGGCATTAGCCAATCCAGCCACGTTCGCGGCCCTGTGTAGCCGGACACGCAAAATTAAATGGGTCGTGTTCGCGAAGCCACCTTTTGGTGGGCCCGAACAGGTGCTGAAGTATCTGGCCCGCTACACGCATCGCGTGGCGATTTAAAACCGGCGGCTGTTGTCGATGGAAGAGGGTCGCGTCACGTTTGAGTACAAGGATTACGCAGCCGGCAGCCAGAACAAGGTCATGACGCTTGCGGCGACGGAGTTCATCCGGCGCTTCCTGCTACATATACTGCCCGGCGGCTTTGTGCGCATCCGGCAGTTCGGGTTTCTGGCCAACCGGGCACGCAGAAAAAAACTGGCGCTGTGCCGGGCTCTGCTTGGTGCGCCTCCGGTGCCCGAGCCGGCCACCGTCATTGAGCGGGAACCGCACGAACGCAAACTCTGCCCCGCATGTAAGAGCGGCCATTTGATACTAGTCCGCCTCGCTCTTGCGGCACGACTGCACGCGCTGTCTCCTCAACTGGATTCTTCATGAGGTCTTTGCTTGGACAGGACGGTTCCGAAAAAGCCTTCTCTGAGGTTGATGGAGAAGTGCGTTCAACCGCGACTTCGAAGCCTACCACCTTTACTGCGAGACCCGTAAAATCTGAACCGCACATTGCCGCGAGGCTGAATCGTCTATATCTCCGGCGTTCTGTGGACCCTGTTCGAGCCAGAAGTAGCAGACCCAAAATCATTCAATCCCCATAGCGAACGGTCCGGCTCAGTTCAACGCATTCTATCCGCAATGCTCCGGCAACTGCTGTCCGGTGTTCTCTCAGCCTATTGACGCCGGAGCACAGCGGATAGAATCCAAGACGTTATTACTCGATCCGCACCGAGTGCAGCCCTCGCTTCCCTATCCGAAGAGCAAAGATTGTCTCTCTTCAAGAACGCGGCGGGGAATCATCCACGATGCATAAGGCGCATACTCGATCTCCGGCGAGAGCCAGAGCTGGCCCACGCGCCGCGCGCGGGTGCGCCGAGTCATCGCCAAGCGCTGAGGCGTATCGTGACGGGAGTGGCAAGCAGGGCAGAGAATGGTGATCAACTGGCCGTTGCGCGGATCGTGATGGACATGTGCCGCATTCAAATGCGTGTGGTGAGTTCCGCATTGTGCACACCGATGACCAGCAAGCTCGAGTAGAGTTTCGCGGTATCGACGCTATTCTGCACCGTAGTACTTTCGCAGCTCGGGGCGGATCGGCACTGCAATCGATTATGGCAACCTGGCTGAGCGCACTTCAAGCGTTCTCCAGCAGGGTCCTTGAATCGCCCGCAGGCCCTTCTGAAAACCGCGTTAGCCTAACTGCGCCAGAGACTAAATGTTCCTTGGAGCAGCGCAAGGGTATATATGCAATCCCGATCCGCCACTCAAGTTAGCGGAAATAGATCCCCACCCAACCGACATCCTCCTCTATGCTTCCGTTTGGCTAATCGTCGGTAGTATGATCCCGATCATGGCGGCGTTCCCCCAACCACTGTATACATTAGAGGTGAATCACAATCACCTGTCTAGGAGGAGCGAATGAGAAAGGCCGCCGCACACGCGTCGCAGTCCGCAATGATTGCCGGGATGCTGATGGGCACGCTTGCAGTAGTTAATGCACAACAACCCACGCCGAAGCCTGAGGTAATTGGCGAACGCCCGGTAATTACGGAACACCTCGATCAAAATGCTATAAACAACGGAACTGTAACCTTTGGGCAGCTCTTTGAAGCTGGAAGAAAACTTTTTGTCGCACGTTTCAATGTGTTGGACGGACAAGGTCGACCGGCCTCAACTGGCAACCCGGATCCTCCTACTCGTCGAATGCCAGATCCCTCAGGCCCTCCAAGCGTTTTAAGTGCGCTCACTCGCCCTCAACCGCAGAGAGGCCAGAATTCCACAACCCCGGCTTTCACTCGCGTATCAGGCCCGACTACAAACTCATGCGCTGGCTGTCATAACCAGCCGTTTGTGGGCGGGGCCGGGGAGTTCGTAGCCAATGTCATTGAAACGGCCAATTTTCTCGTTCCGATCACTCGCGAATTTTCTGGCAACACGGGCAATGAGCGGAATTCGCCTGGGATGAACGGTGCGGGAGTTATTGAGCTTCTGGCCCGCGAAATGTCGCAGGACTTGCGAGCGATCCGTGCTCAAGCAATCCAAACAGCGATTGGAAGCCACCAACCTGTGATTGTGGCGTTGAAATCCAAAGGAGTAAGCTTTGGAACCTTGACCGTCAGCGGGCAAGGCACGCCATCCACACAGGGCATAGAGGGCGTCGATCCCGATCTAATTATTAAGCCTTGGACACAAAAAGGAATTATGATCTCGCTCCGGACATTCTCAAACTTCGCCTTCAATACTGTAAGCGGAATCCAGTCCACCGAGCTTTTCGGGCCGGGCATGACAGGAACGAACGACTTTGACCAGGACGGCGTGCCAGACGAACTAACGTCTGGCGATCTTACGGCGGCCTCGATTTTCCAGGCTGCTCTCAGCGTGCCTGGACGCGTTTATCCGACTGACGCCGGGCGTCGCGGTGCCGTGGAGCAGGGAGAACAACTTTTTGGCCAGATTGGCTGCACCTCGTGCCACATGGCGACTTTGCCTCTCAACAGCACTGTATTTACCGAACCGGGACCATTTAATCCTCCCGGAAACCTTTCGGCGGCAGATGTCGCAAAACCTTTCTCCTTCGATTTGACTCAGGAGGGCCAGAAACCCCGCCTTGCGAAGGAGCTGAACGCCAGCGGTCAAGTCCTTGTCCACGCCTTTACAGACATGAAGCGGCATGTGATTGGAGATGCGGACTATCCTCATTTTCTGAACGAAAAGGTCGTCCAAAATGGGGTACCCACAAGTCAGTTTCTGACCAAGCGGCTTTGGGATGTGGGAAGCACTGACCCCTATGGCCACCGGGGAGATTTGACTACCTTAACCGAAGCAATTATCAATCACGGCGGGGAAGGGCGGCAGTCGCGGGATGCATTCGCAAGCCTGTCTCCCGGGCAACAAGGGGCGATCATCGAGTTTCTAAAATCCATGCAGATTATGCCGGAGGGCATTACCAACGCAACGACCTCTACTGCTTCAAGGAAGGCTCCCCTACAGTAGCCGGTTTTGCCGCACGGTTGATTTAGTTAAGGTAGGGCGATTAAAAAAAGGAGTTTCATCATGCGAAACCGGATATGCGCAACATTGGTAATTACGGGATTGTTCACTGGTTTATCGATATCGTTGTTATCGGCTCAGAGCGCCGACACGATGACTGACAAGAAGATGTCTGGCAAAAATATGTCCGGCAAGGGCACTATGGACATGGACAAAATGTCGGCCGAGGATAAAGCCGCGATGGTAGACAAGATGTCCGACAAAAATAAGATGGCCATGATGAAAATGTCCGGCATGGGAAGCGGCAAACCTATGCAGGACCAAATGGACATGATGGGGAAGATGTCGATGCAAGAGAAGGCTGACATGTTCGACAAAATGCCCATGAGCAAGAAAAAAATGATGATGCACGATGGAGCAATGATGAAAGAAAAAACAATGGATAAAATGGACAAAAAACCATAGGAGCCGCTTGATCTGGATTGATACAGGAGTTCGGGCCGCAATCTACGGTTCTAGCGGCCTGGAAATAATCCTGGATCTTCCATTGCTTGCTGGGGACGAATGAAAAGGCGCTCGTGGAGGCGGTCCTCCGCCGGGACCGCAAGGCCACTGCCGAGTTTGTAACCCTTTATGCCGACACCGTATATGCTTACATACGGCATCGGCTAGCCCCCCGCATAGATCTTGTGGACGACCTCATGCAAGATATTTTCCTGGCTGCTTGGCAGTATCTGCCCCGTTACCGAGGTGAGTCTAGTTTGGAGGGGTGGCTGCTGGGAATAGCGCGTCATAAGATCGAAGATCATTACCGCGATCGATTGCGCCTGACCTCAGCATGGGGTGAGGATACCGAGATAAGTTACCCGGGATTAACGGTTTTTCCGGAATGGGATGAGTCGCTCGACAATGAGGCGGCTCAGAACCGGGCCAGGCGAATTTTAACCGGATTGCCGGAAGCATATCGTCTTGCCCTGCTCTGGCGATACTGGGAACAACGGAGTACACGCGAGATGGCCGTTGCGACTGGCAAAACGAGAAGAGTCTAGAGCGGCTGCTGGCCCGGGCTCGAGTTCAGTTTAAGATGAGGTGGAATAATGGATGAGACCGTTGCGGAACAGTGGTTTAAGCGCGTGGCGGAAATATCGGCGCCGCAGCCTATTCGGGCTTCTTCCCGGTTAAAATCTCGGATCTATTCGGCACTTATGCGAGCCGAGGCCGCAGAAGGCGTCCTGGCTAGTCTCTCGGAATGTGAACAAGGGGGAGGTGAGCTTTGCTGGTGGGAAAAACTGATCCTGATTACTCCGATGCCAGACACAGCCCGATCGTTGAATCATTGCCATTTTTGCCACGCTCGCATATTGGGAGAACAAGTGGAAGGGGCGCCGGTTCACTGGCGCGGTTGCCCCTATGCTGAGTTTCAAAAATAAATAAATCAGGGGGAATCCCACCACCATCGCGACAACCCTTTCGAACAGCTCTGGCGTGTCTTTGCGTCAAAATCTGCTGAGCGAGGGTTATCAATGTCTAGACCAGTCTTCTTGTTGCAGCCTGATAGACTTCCTGCTGGGCTCCAGAGGGCTGCAATGTATCGCGAATTGCAAGCCGGAGAAACTCTATACCGCAGAGGAGAGGAGGCGGTAACGATCTTTGCCGTGCAGCGCGGTCGGCTACGTTTGTTCTCCTATACCAGCCAGGGAAAGGCTGTTCCTCTTTACGTAATCCGCTCAGGCGAATGCGTTTCCGAACCGGCGTTGTACGCTGAGCATTATTGCGGAGACGTTGTTGCCGAAGTCGCTTCGCTAGTCCTCATGTTCCCAAAGAAAGCTCTGCTTTGTGCCTTTCATCAGCACCCGCTGCTAGCTGAAGAATTTATGGAATTGCTGACCAGGCGCTTCAATCTTCTCCGGATTCGACTTGAGTTGCGCAACCTCCAATCAGCGAGCGATCGTATTCTGCAATACCTAGCTGTGACTGCCGTTCCGGGACAAAGCAGTGTTAAGCTGGACCGGCCTTTGAAGAGCATAGCCGACGATCTTGGGTTAACGCACGAGAGTTTCTACCGCACACTCGCGCAATTGGTTCGTGAGGGCGCGATCAGCAGGGAAAAGAACGTAATCGCCTTCCGCGTCACTCCCTGCAAGTCCTCTATAAATTCGGATCCTAGTAGAAACACTTTCTTAGCGACGCCGGGCTGTCAAGTGTAGGCCCATCAGAAGGCGGGAACACAATACTACATCGCAGTCCGACTCCTCCCGAACGTGCATGTCCGCCTTGCTGCTCTTCGCCTTCGCGGACTACGCAGGCGCCGACTGGCCACTCGCGTCTATCGCAGCCAGCCGTGTTGCCTTCCCCTCAACGGGGGACAGGATCGGCGCCCTAAACGAAATTGTCGAAGCTCAATCGCCCCGCCCACCGATGCCCTTATCTACGCTTCAAGCCTGGCCTCGCGACGACACCTGCAAAGACTCAGGGTCAGGATGGTGTCGTTCTCTCCTTTTCTGCAAGGGTCTTGCATCCCCTGCAACATGCCGGTCTAGCCCGGCGCACCCCCCGACTTTGTGCCGCTCTCCATCACCTGCCCCCGGCATCGGAAGTGTCCAGACTGCGCAGGAATTCCGCCATGTCAGTCCGCTGTTTCGCGTCCTTCAGATAGAACGGATGCGGGGCGCCCGAGCCGCGAGCGGGATCGAACAAGGCGGATAAATTGGGGACCGAGTCGTCGTGGAGGAAAACCGGTTTACGGGCAAGGTCAAGCAGCAGAGGCAAGGCGATACCCCGGATTCCTCCACGGATACTGGCGTTGAACACCGCCATTTTGTCATCGAAGAAATTACCCGGCGTATCCTGAACCGCGTTCAGAGGAGGCATGCGCTGCGCCAGAATCGCCGGATTGTCGCCGGGGAATATCTCCTTCATGGGAACCAAAAAAGAGGGCACGGGTTTGCTCGGGTCGACGTTATGGCAGGAAGTGCACCCGACCGTGCGGAACAACTGGCGGCCATGCGAAGCCGCGGCGGCATCGCCCTTAGAGGCGGCCGGGGCCTGCAGACTAACCTAGTATGCGTTCAAATCCAGCAGTTTCGTGTAGTCAACGCGTATTCCGATGAAAGCTTCTTCGCTTCCCGGGTTGGGATCCGGGGCAGCCTTCACAAAAGGGTAGTGGGTTACGCCCGTGTCGGCGAGGACCCTGACGTAATTGTCCGCGAGTTCATCACCGGCGGCGCCGGCTAGTTTGTGCAGCAGCGCCCGGCCACCGGGGGTGGTGAGATCGGTCAGATCGAACAGAACGGTGTAAACCAGATTGCTGAAATTATCCAGCGGGCTATGGTCCCTTCGCTTCCGTAGGGCGCCGCGAGATCCTGCCGGAAAAGCGGCGTGATGTTCATCGGGTCGCCGTTGCCGTCAACGGTGTCGTCGAACGTGCCTACCGGGTAATAGGCGGGATTGGAGAGATAGGCGTCCACCTCGGCCTCTGTGGAATTCCCCGTTAGACCCGTGGGCGCGCGGCCCAGAGTCTTTCCGCCATTGGCTTTCAATGCGAGCTGAAGAACCGGGTAAAGAGCCCTGGAGTTGGCCCCTGTCGCGAATATCTTACCCAGATTAAGATCGTGATTGGTCAGGCCGTCGATCCGATAGCCGATCGATCCGCCCTTGGTTATCCTGAAGGCGGAACCATCGGTAATGGAGTGGCAAAGGGCGCAGGTCGCCCCCACTTTGTCTCCATTGTCCACGTCCATCACACCGTCGCCATTCGAGTCCTTGATGGGCATGCCTATAACAGCGTTGGCATTGAAGAGTTTGGCCGTCATGTTCGGGTCGTTCAGCAACGATGAGGATTTTCCGCTGGGATCGGCGCCGAGCTGGATCTTCAAAGTATTTACAGTCAAGGCGACAAGGGCTTCCACATCGACGCTCAAGCCCAGAGTCAGAGCCTGAAGAGGCGTCACTTTGGCGGCCTTGACGCCTGCCGGCATACGCACGGCATCCGTCCAGAAGCCCTCGTTGCCGAAGGTTTCGAAGCGAAAAACATCGCGCCCGGCGACCGCGTTTCCGTCCTGACGCCGCGGCAAAATGTCTGCCCGGGCAGGGCCATCGGACCCGCCGTTCGTTGAAGCCCCGGCGGTTGAGCGCTGAATTTTTGTCGCGCAGCCAACCAGCATCACCGGCAGGAATATAAGAAGAGCTTTTATGGTTGTCATGTAGTCGTCCGGAAACTTGCGCCTTCAAATTTCTCTCGAGCTTTTCGGCGGTTGGTCCTGAGAATTGTGCCGCGACTCCGCAAACGACCAGAAGGCCACCCCAAGCAACACAACATCTTTGATCAGGAATTGCCCCGGATTGCCAGAGAGCGATGGGAATCCATAGTCCGGCTGCCATACGCCGGGTGTGGTCAGGAGAAAGCTCAGAGTTGTCAGGAACATTGCGATCGCCCCTAAACTACCAATGGATGAAATGGTCCGCGAAAGAGGCCGCGACGCGATCATTAGCGCCAGCGCAATCTCGACCGTGCCCAACGCCCGCGAAAAGCTTCGGATGTCAAGAAACCGATAAGCCCAGGACAGCAATGGGCTATTCGAAGCATGATTATAGACGCCTTGAGCTTCATAGGCCGTGAACTTCAAGCACCCAATCCAAAAGATCACCAGCACGAGCCCATAGCGCATGGCGTTCTCTCCCATCATTTTCAAAGGTTGTGCCGACGTCTGGCGATTATCCATCATGCGATTCCGGTCCTTAGTTTCCGGCTTCTCCAATGAAGCCTAAAGCCTTCAGGTTTCGCAAAGTCGACTCAGCAATTGCTGCCTGGCGGAGATCGAATTTAGCATTCCATGAAAGTGCCTGTTGTAGTTGCGTTATACAACTCGCTCTCTTTCCAAGAGCACCGGCGATCATGCCGGCGTGATACTTGAAACTGGGTTCAGGTGTCCGCTCCTGCAATGCCTGTTCCACCGCCTTCTCAGCCTCAATAAATCTTCCGTTCTTATAGAGGACCCAGGCCAGAGCGTCATAGCTGTAAACGTCCTTTCTCCCCTCCATTTCGGCTTCCACCAGTTCCAGAGCCCGATCCAGGTTCCGATCGGCATCGGCGTAGGCGAGCGCCAAATTGCGATTTGTAGCCTCATGGTTTGCTCGCGCCAGGCGATCGATCACATCGACCAAATCACGTTGCTTCCTTGCTTCCGCTTTCATTCCTTTCAGACTGTATAAGTACTCGAGGTTAGAGGCGTATTCCGGCAATGGAATTACAGCCTGTGCCTGCCGGTAGCTCGCGATGGCTCCGACGGTATCCCCCTGGGCACCCTGAACGCGCCCGAGCCCCGCATAAGCGCGATGGTAGCCGGCGAAGCTCGCGAGAGCATTCAGGTATTCGGTTCGCGCATTGTCCCAAAGTCCAGCCTTGAAATACAGATCTCCCAGTTCGACCTGGCACCAGGCCCGATGTTCGGGTGAAGAGCTTCCCGCCGCGACGGCTGCTTTCATAAGTTGGAGAGATGCTTCCCAGTTCCCGGTAACGAACGTGTAGTAAGCCAGACGGTTGTAACTGAATAGATTCGGGCTACGCTTCACCATTGTTTCGTAGGCCTGTTTGGCTTTCGCGTATTCACCGAGTTCCATGAGAGCATCGCCTAGAATGCCAAAGTTCGAAACATCGGCTGGAAACAGCACCGTCAGGTCTCGGGAGTAGGCCGCGGCAAGTTCGAAGTGGTGACGGTGCATCTCCACTTCAGTGCGCAAACGTAAGGCTTCGTAATTATCTCCTTGACCGGACAAAACGTGTTCAACCAGCTGCGTGGCGCGATCGAGATAGCGGCCGTCCCCTGTTCCCTTACTTTCTGGAGAAAGGCGCCGGCAAGCAAAGTCTGGTATTCGGACACTTCAGGATGAGCCGCGATTGCCTCGGAGTAGTCAACAACCCGGTCATCGGTGCTTTTCAAGACCGCGGCGCGGGCGGCAAGCTGCTTGTCCCTGGCACTCCCCTCATGGGCGCCGAAAGCCGCCGCGCCCATGAGGACAAACGCAATAACAACGCTGGCAAGCCCCTGAGCAATTGCATTGAGCCGCAGGGCGATGCTGGTATCGGTTTTCATATTTCGCCTGGCCGGAAGTCCGGGTGTAAAACGGTCCAGTGCAACTCGCTCTTGCCAGTGAGCCGCCGAGCGTCGGATTTTTGCAAGGCCAGGTGAATAGCCTCCGCGCGACGGAGCATCCCCGAATCGCGAATGCCCAATGCCAAAGCCTTTTCGATCTGCTCTCCCGCTTCGGTATACCGATGGTTCGCATAGAGAGCCCACGCATAGGCATCGAGCGTATAAACATCGTGACGACTCAAGATCTCCCGCCGCGCCAGGGTAAGCGCCTGTTCCGGCTTCTGGCCGCCGCCAGCATAGAACAAGATCAATTCGCGGTTGGCGTTATCGGCGCTCGCGGTGAGGCCGCGCGCTTGTCTTTCAAAGTCGGCATAAGCGCTCGCGGCCTCTTCATGAAGGCCCGCCTGATCGAGCGCATCCGCCAGCCCATGGAAGTTGCGCGCATCATGCGGGAAGTCTTCGCACTCCCGCCGCCAGAGCGCAATCGCTTCGGTGTGTTGTTGTTGAGCTGAACGGACCCGTGCGAGCTCGGTCCGGGCGGGATGGTAGTCAGGCGCGGCTAAGAGAACCTGATGTAAAACCTTGTTAGCTGCTTCCACCTTGCCGGAAGCGACCGACAACCGGGCGATTTGAACCAGGATTTGAGCGCGCTCGAGGGTATCGCGCGAACCGGTCATTCGCAAGGCGGCATTCAAAAACTCCAGAGCGCCCTCAACATCTCCGAACAATTCGCGTAATCGCGCCGCCGGCATAAGACTAGCCGCGCTGGGAGGACGCAAATTCAACATCCATTGCGCGGCTTCCTCGGCCTCGCGATAGTCGCCTAGTTCGATGGCGGCATCGGCGACCAGCCCATACACTGGAACATCGTCGGGCACGCGTAGGTTGAGAGCCTTCGCCAGCTCCGAAGCCGGAACGAGTTCGTGCCGTCCCATGAGGATCTGGACGCGAATTTTCTGACCACTAAAATTATCCGGCGCCAGGCGAAACGAGTTCCCCAGCGCCTCTTCGGCCTGACGGTAGTATTTCGGATCCGCGGTCTCGCGGGCTCGGTATACCAACGCGGCAGCCAAATCGTTGTAAGCCTCGGAATTTTTGGGAGCTTTGCGAACAGCCGCTTCCGCCGCCGTGATCTTTTGCTGGATCAGGGTAGGAGGGGCCGCTGGTTCCTGGGCGGACGCGGTAAGCGCCCGGAGCAGCGTAGAAATAATCAGGCAACGGAACATTTTAGGTCATTCTCCGGAATCAGTTCGGGTCGCCTGCGGTGTGGGCGGGACGCCCGTGTTGAGCCGCAGCAAATCCGCTAGCGGACCTGGCGGTGTGCCGGGCGCGGCGATGGGCGGCAAATATTGATAGAGCGGCCGCAGATCGTTCCGTGGCGGATCCGGTACTCTGATGAACGGGAAAATGGCATTGATCTGCCTCGCCAAGTATGGATCAAAAAAGAAACGGGCAAACTGCTGATCGTCCTTGGGTTCACTCATACTGAACCGGTCCTTGGAGCCATTGCCCGTGAACAACTCGTTTGTCAGAGCATTGCCCATGCGCTGCACCTGCCGGAATTGACCGTTCTGGTTTGCCGGATCGGGCGAGCGGCGAATGGTAACCTGCTGCCGCGAGGTCGTCCCCCAGGTGCCAATAGTTGCCGCAGGACTGGTAGCCGGCTCTCTTTGCCCGGTGCGAGTCAGCATCGTGATGGGTACTTCGATCGCAATAGTGTTTACGTTGTAGCCGGAGACATTATCAGGGTTTACGTTCGTAAAATCGTCCTCGTCCTGAGCGGTACTCATGACGATGCCGAGGTTGCGGAGATTGAGCGTGTCGAAAGCCGCGCCTAAATCGATCCAGAAGGGATCGTCCACAGTCCCGGCAAACACCTTGATACCGTTGCCCAGATCGTAGATGGCCTGGTTGAAAAGAGCGGGATAATTCGGGATCGTGCGCGGACCGTTGTTCGAGGGAAGCGCAATCAGCTTACGATTGCCCGAAAGGTCGGTTTTGCGCGAGTTGCCCTGATCGTTGTTTTCGTCGTTCCCGTTAGTTTTGCCGCGCACCATCGCTACCGTGTAAGTCTGTCGAATTGTGATGCCTTCGGAGCCGGGGCCATCGAGCGCGCTGACGGCCTGAGGAACGATCGGCGTTCCGGGCGCCACCCCCGCCGGCCCAGTTGGCGGCGCATTGCGACCACCCGTAATACCAACGGGCGTCGCGTAAATGCCTTCTGCTACTGCCGGTGGAATACCGCTACCCGCTGCTTGGCGGATTTCAGTTTGAAAGCGGAACTGGAACGTGACATCTTCCACGGCATCGTTGTTGTTGTCGATTTTGATCTCATATAGAATGTCCGGATCAAAAGGAAAATAGTTTGGTCCGTTGGCGGGATCGAGTAGCGGATCCACATTCAAAATCAACGTTACCTTGCCTGGGTTGTCGTAGCTGACGAATGCAAAAAAATCCGTGATGTCGGCTAAACGATCCAACGCCGTTATGGGCGCCTCGCGGTGGTTTGCGGCGAAACCGGGGGAGGCTATCGATAACCATGCGGCGAGTGCGCATGCAAGAAATCTCTGTTTTCTCATGACTACTCCTGGGTGCTCTTTTGTCATTCGGTTTTACGAGATTGAAGAGGTTGTGCTAGCGTCAGCCCGCCATCCCCGTTTACTTGCTACTTAGCTATATAGATACTTGAAGCGCACCAGATCCGCTATGACCTGGATCATACAGTTGGAAATATTTGCGCCTTCATATTTTGCCAATTCTCGGAACTCACGTCGCCAGAATCGCGGGCCTACCGGAAAGCGATATCCGGCGTCTGCTGGATTTGGCGGAAAACGCGCCCGCCTGAGCGGATTTAATCGCATCCTGCGTGGCGGTACCTTCTTGCGTGACAGCCAGATTGGTTCAGCAGCGATGCGCAGAATAACTCTACTGTCGCCTCTTCCCGTAAGCGCCGGCGTGGTCCGGGCCCCAATCGTCGGCGATCGCGAACAGAATGTTGGGCGGCGTGGACCGACGGTTGCTGGGTGGTGATTCACGAATGATCAACAGTATGTGTTTACGGCTAACTTCGTAAGCGGGACAATTTCGAGTTATCGCCTCAGAGCGGACGGGTTTGCCGGTTATCAACGGGTCGGCAGCTTCGCTCGGCAATCAGAGCCAGCCCACCGATTTGGGTTTTAGCGCCTATTCGCGTTATCTGTATAATCTACTGCGGGGAAGCGGAGGCATAGCTGCTTTCCGCGTCGAGGCAAATGGCACTTTGATAAATCTTGGCATCTTCGGCGTGAATGCTGGGCTGCCAGTCGCGAACGGGGCGTCAGGCTTGGCGTCGTACTGAGAACACCTTGTGCTGATTTAGAATCAACTTCAAACGGAGCCATATCATGACGTCGAGCGCACTACCTGTTCAAAATGCCGGGATCGACCTGGAGAAAATCGGAGCAGTCGCTTTGCGCTATGGGCTGGTTGCGGTGCTGCTTTGGGTCGGGGGCTTGAAGTTCACAGCTTACGAGGAAAAGGGGATCGAACCGTTAGTTGCGAATAGTCCGTTCCTCTCCTGGGCATATCATGCTTTCGGTCTGGAAGGTGTGTCCAGGTTGCTGGGTGTGACCGAGATTGTAATTGCTTTACTGATTTCATTACGGCCCATCAATCCGCGCATTTCGGGATACGGCAGCTTGGGCGCGGTTTTGATGTTTTTGATCACCCTCAGCCTGCTGTTCACCACTCCGGGAGTCATTGCACCCGGTTACTCGTTTCCCGTGCTTTCAGCGGATGTGGGACAGTTTCTCGCCAAAGACTTAATCCTGCTTGCCGCCGCAATCTGGACGGCTGGCGAAGCCTTGCGGGCCTCTCGCCGTTGATAGAGAAACGGCTTCCCATCCGGCCACCCCCAGCGTGCCTTTCGCTGTTTAGGGTAGTTGAATGTGTAAGTGAGAGTGGTCCACTCCAGATGATCAAAGTGGGGCCAGTTCAGCCTATCAAACCCAAAAACAGTCCTTTTTGGGATGTACGGCCACAAATCTGCATTTAGTAATTTATGTACCATCACATAAAGAAATTGATGTATACAGTGCACATTGGCGTGCCTGATCCCCGTTTCGGGAACATGCTTCTCGAACAGTTCGGCGGTGCTAATGGCGAGCTTGCTGCAGCCATGCAGTATTCGATTCAGGGTCTCAACTGTGATGACCCGGAAAGAAAAGACCTGCTCATGGACATAGGGACGGAAGAGTTGAGCCATTTAGAAGTGGTGGGTACGTTAGCACGCATGCACCTGAAGCCCACCAAATCTGACCGCCATGCTGCTCATGCCGATCCCCTTATCTCTATTGCGGGCGGCGGTGGCGTCAACCTCTTTAACTCCATGGGTAGTGCGTGGACAGCGGACTATCTAAAAATAACCGGCGAACTGGATGTTGATTTACGGAGCAACATAGCCGCTGAAGCACGCGCAAAAATCGTTTACGAACGCTTGATGAATTTCACTGACGATCAAGGATCGCTGGATGCCCTGCAATTCCTGATGTCACGGGAAATAACCCACCTGAAAGCGTTCACGGCCGCCTTAGACAGCATGGGAAAACCTGCTTTTTCCATCGGTTGCATTCCGCCGACACCTGGCTTAGTAGACCAGTTTTTTAACGATTCCACTGGGGTAGGCGATCGTGGCGAAACAGATTCAATAGGCCCATGGAATACTGGCGGCGACTGGATCAAGGTGGATAATCCTGCCTTCCAGCCCGCCGCCTCGGAATTAACCGGGGAACGGGTGCCCGCAATTGCAGCCGAACAAGGCAGTTTACACAAAGGAAAACACTAGATGGGACAACTAAAAGAGCTACTTGTCGAAGAATTACAGGATTTGCTGCATGCGGAAGGACAGATTCTCGCCGCTCTCCCCAAAATGGCGGAAGCCGCTCATAACCCTAAGCTGAAAGAGTGTTTTGAGACGCATCTGCTGCAAACGCAAGGTCATGTCGAGCGGCTAAAGAAAGCTTTCGACCTGCTGGGTGAGAAAGCACAAGCGAAGCCGTGTAAAGCCATGCTGGGAATTATTGAGGAAGGCAAAGAAACTATTGAAGAGGGTCGTGATAAAGATCCTTTGATCGCGGACATTGCACTTGTCGGCTCGGCGCAGAGGGTGGAGCATTACGAGATAGCAGGGTACGGCAATGTGCGTGGTTTGGCCAGGTTGTTGGGCGAAATCGATGTAGCCCACCTTTTGACACACACTCTCGGGGAAGAAGAGGCCGCTGATCATCTGCTGACCGTAATTTCAGCACCGATTTTGCAAGAAGCTGTACTGGATGACAAAGACGCAATTGCAAAGAAGACCGGGGCCCGGCAAAGCAAAAAGCCGAATTTAAGCTCAGTCGCACACTAGGGAAAACATCATGCCAAAGACAGAACATAAAACAGCATCTGAGCATCACGAGAAGGCAGCCAAGTCTCCTCACGCGGGCCGCTGAACATCACGAAAAGGGCGACACGGAGCAAGGTGCGAGAGGCAGGGGCAGGGGAATCGAGCGCCAATTGTAGGCGCTAAACTTATCCGTGCACATGAATTCAACCTGGCGCATTGCGCTGCTCGTTGTCTTCTGGGTGGCGTGGTGGTTTCCCTTCTTCGTGCGGTTCCGCGGACCGCGAGCGAAGGCCGTTCAAAAGGACAACAATGCGCGCTGGGGCCTTCTGATGCAAGCGTTCGGGTACGCGGCGGTCTACGCCCACAAACCGGTCACGTGGGCATCGACCATTGCGTGGTGGCGATTACTTCCGGCGGTTGCGATGGCATTGCCGGCGATCTGGCTTATTTGGACGGCGACAGCTCATCTGGGCCGCCAGTGGCGCGTGGAAGCGGGTCTCAATGCGGATCACGAACTGATCCGCAGCGGCCCCTATCGTCTGGTGCGGCATCTGATTTATGCCTCGATGCTTGCCATGATGCTGATGAGTGCTGCGCTGATCGGTACGTGGCCCGGTGCACCCATTGGCATCGCGCTATTTCTCATCGGCATAGAAATTCGTGTTCGCGTTGAGGACGGTCTTCTGGCCGCTCACTTCGGCGATTCGTTTCGTGCGTGGCGGGATTCCGTTTGGGCGGCGTATATTCCATTCGTACATTGAGTCGGCGGTGCACGCTGTCTGTCGATCTGTTATCAGGCACAAACAACGCCCGGTCGTCGGAAACATTTTCCTGCCCTTCTGTAGTAGCGTGTGATAAAAGAAATTATCACACGTAGTTACATGAAAACTAGCTTTCACGCAAAACAGTTGCCTGTGCCTGTGTGCTCCATCATCGGTGGAGTGATAGGCGGGCATGGTTATTCACATCAAGCGTTGGAAAAAATGTTTTATGAAGCTGGGGCAGAAGGAGAGGCACCTCCGGGCAACCGTATCGAGAAATGCCAGACCTGGCTGAAGCGAATGCACAACGACGTGCCTGATCCAGCTGCCGTACTCGGCAAGGTGATGGAAGAATTCATGGAGGTAGACCAGCTCTATAACTCGGAAAAACAGGAAACAGGTCGCAAAGCCATTCACGAAGTGCTGGCTAGGTTTGGTTTCTCGTACCACACAAGCGGTCTTATTTTAGGGGCGGCTTCGGCGCTTCCGACAAAGGCGCTAACCCAGGTGCTCAAAGACCGTGACCTGGCGGAAGTAGATAAAGAGTTTGAGCGCTCTCTTGCTAACGTCGAATCCGACCCGCCTGCCGCGGTTACCGCCGCCTGCTCCATTCTCGAATCGCTGTTCAAGATTTATATCGAAGATACCGGGCTTGAAATGCCAGGAGACCAGAGCCTGAAGCCACTCTGGAAGACGGCCAGCAAGCAGCTGGGGTTGGACCCCTCGGCCATCGAGGACGAAGACATAAAGAAAATCCTCTCCGGCATGACTTCCGTAGTCGATGGCATCGGATCGCTGCGGACACACGGAAGCACCGCGCATGGGCGGGCAGGCATGCCTACCGCATCCAACCTCGGCATGCGAGATTGGCGATTCATGCCTCGCATACGCTTGTAGGATTTTTTCTCGAAACATGGGATGAGCGAAAACAAAAGGGTGCGCTATGAACAATGGGCTTGCTATTGGCAACATTCCGCGCGGGCTGGCAGCGATAGCGGTCAAACCGCCTTCGCTGTTCCTACTGCATGAGAAAGCGGTCGAGCGCTTCTTCGGCTTCTTCACCGCCAATATACGCAACAAAAACACGCGGCGGGCTTACTACAAGGCAGCATGCCGGTTTTCGGACTGGTGCGAGGGCAGGGGATTGCTCGAACTAGCTAGCGTGCAGGCGCCCCATGTCGCCGCTTATGTCGAGGGGCTTTCCGTTTCCCGGCCGGAGGGGCCAGAACTTTCCAAACCGACGGTGAAGCAGCATCTGGCGGCGCTGCGCATGCTGTTTGACTGGCTGGTGGTAGGCCACGTGATCGATAACAATCCGGCGCATGCAGTACGCGGCCCAAGATATTCCCAAAAGAAAGGCAAAACGCCGGTGCTCGACCGCGATGAAGCGCGCGCGCTCATTGCCGCGATTGACCCCGGCTCGCTTACCGGCATGCGTGACCGGGCGCTTATCGGGCTAATGGTCTATACATTCGCGCGGATCGGCGCGGTGCTGCTGATGAACGTGGGAGACTATTTCAGCCAGGGGCGACGGGGATGGGTGCGGCTCCATGAAAAAGGCGGCAAGGAACATGAAGCGCCCTGCATCCCGAAACTGGAAACCTACCTCGATGAATATATTGCGGCGGCGGGCATTTCCTCCGACATGGACGGGCCGCTGTTTCGCACTACGGGGCGCTCGACCGGCACTCCGCACCGGCTGACGCAGCAAGACGCCTACCGGTTGATACAGCGTTATGCGAAGCGGGCGGGCATCAAAACGCGCATCGGCAATCACACAATGCGCGCAACCGGCATTACCGATTACCTGAAAAGTGATGGCTCGCTTTCAGAAGCGCGGAAAATGGCGAATCACGCCGATACCCGCACGACGCAGCTTTATGACCGGCGCAACGATGCGGCCTCGCTCGACGAATATGGAAAGGTGGGGATTTAACTGTGGCGCTCTCGTTCACAAAAATAAAAGCAGCGTCAGACAAGGATGACCCGAAGAAAATCACTGAAGTGTCTCGGCGGGACATTGTGGATACTCTCCTCCTGGGGGCGGAACCTTTTCATGGGGGGCTCGATCTCATCTCGTTTTTAAGGCGAGTGTGGCCCCTGCATAACATGCCTTCGACTGACCACCGCTTCAGCGACGCGGAAGGCGATATCTGGCAGCATATGGTCAACAATGAGGACTGGACAGATCATCAGCTCCTTTACAACCAACTCGACATACTCGATGTACCCGACGAACTGTTCGCCAAGTTTCTAGAGGCGTGCGTTCACCCGTTAGCCTCGCCGGAACCGGAACGCACGGACGCGCTCGTCCTTTCATTCAATACCGCTCTCAGAAATGATGGTTTCCTGATGCGCCACTCGGGGCAAATTTCCGGGCGTAAAACCTATAAGGTCGTGAGCACCACGGGCGCAGATGGATTCGGTGACTCTTATGAAATAGTCTTATCGTTCGCCGGGGAAGATCGCAATTACGTCAACCAGGTTGCTGAATTGCTGGCGGCAAATGACGTATCGGTCTTTTATGATGCCTACGAAGAGGCGGGACTATGGGGCAAAGACCTCGTGGAACATCTGCATAAGGTGTATAGCGGCTCCGCCCGTTATTGCGTGATGTTCATCTCCCAAGCCTATGCAGACAAAGTGTGGCCTAGCCATGAGCGTCGATGTGCGTTCGAAAAAGCGATCGAAGCGAAAGAAGAGTACATCCTTCCCGCTCGATTTGATGACACCGCCATTCCAGGGCTGCGAAGGACCATCCACTATATTGATTTAAGAAAAAAGACGCCGAAGGAACTCGCCAATCTCGTCTTGAAAAAACTGGGCAGGGCTCCGGTGAGCATCGAACATGTCAGCTAAGGAACAGACACCCACGCTCGATGGTATTTACCGGAAGTTTGGAGAAGCGTCGGAGGCTTCTCAGCTTCTTGAAACCGACCTGGGCACGCTGCTGTTGTTCCTTGAAGCGGTTGCTGAGGGAATGATAACGGACGCGCTGGAAGTGGATGGAAAGCGAGCCACAGAACTGATGAGCCGTATCAACCGGCAAACATTTGGCCAGCTCCTTAAAAATGTAACGAGCAAAACCCGCTCGCTCGATGAGCTTGAATTTCTGCTTTACGATGCCCTCCAAAAACGTAATCGCCTCTCACATTCTTTCTATAGACAGCACAACTTTCGCAGGAACTCCGTCGAAGGTAGGGCGATTATGATGGCGGATCTCGAATTAATTCATGCGACGCTGCTGGACGCACTCAAGGAACTTTCGCTGCTTGAAGGCATAGACCTGGAGGCCTTAGTGGCTGAAGCTGCACTCCGTCAGAATAACGAAGAGACCGCTATAGAGCCTGCTCCCTACTTTTACGTTCAAATCTGAATAACCGAATGCTGCCCGGCTCACTCAGGGGCAGCTTTCAAACGTCTTCGGCAGTCGCACTTTGCCCCTTATCTAAGGATCAGACCCGCGATGAGATTGACTATGAGTGCGCCCGCTGCGGCCATCACAACCTTTACTCGCTTTCGTCTGTTTTCTGCTTCGCGGAGATGGGGCAACCCAAACGCAAACTCTACATCTGGCCATGCACTCTCTATAAATTGATAAAGCAGAAATCCCCAGCTAAGCCCCAGGGCTCCGTATGACAACCACGGAGGGATGGCCCTCACAAAAGTCACAAACGGAGCAATACTCTGTGGTGGTGGAGATGTTGGATGGGACAGGCGAGAAACCCAAAGGTCCACTAAGTAGGCAATCACAATTATTAAGAGTGAAAGCAGGAGTTGAGAAAGTCCCTTCTGCTTTCTAAACCAACTGCCTTTTTGGGAGGGGACTTTACCCATGGCATCTGCAAACTTTGTGGTGAGGTCGTTAAACCACGCGTCTTCGTAAGATGTCACCGAGGTCCAATTATTCAAATTGTCTGGCCCGTGCTCTAACGATAGAGACCTGTTTAGCGGAAGATTAAGGAAAATCATCTCTACGCGAACAGGCCGTTCCATTGAATTTAACGAGTCGTCATCGAACAGCTCTAATGACTCACTTTGAAAACGCGTCCTGTCTGCAAGCTGCATCTTATACTCGACCGCAGCGCTATGGCCGGCATCTTTACTCTGCAAAGCTTGTTCATTGAAAATCTGGGCCATGCGCTGCAAATCCTTGGACGAAAAAACTTTCCCGGACAGAAAACGCATCCGGGATTTTTTCACACCAGGCACAGCAGGCGTCATGGAAATAGCTTCTATAATACCTAAGAGCTGCGTTAACCCCTGGAGCCTTTAGGCAGTTTCAAACGGGGCTTGATGGGCTTATATCTGTCGGCATGGAAGACATTGGGCCCGAAGCCTGATTGCGCTCAAAGCTCCTGGTCCGCATCTTTCGGGATACGGACTCGCGGCTTTCTGACGTGCCGTACAACGTCGATCATTCGCTCGGCTGCCTGATGTTTGGCGATCCGGCAAGTCATTCGCTGGGTATTGGTTCTCAGCATCTTCACCTTAGTGCTCAATTCTCGTTTGCCGCCGTCAAGTGTGGGAAGAACTGAAGCTCAAGGGCCATCGAAACGTAAGTGTCGGCATTGATGCTCGTAGCCTTTGATGCCGCAGCTGATGTTAGTGTAACTGTGCCAATGTCAAATCCTTTTTTGGATCCGTCGCAATCGCAACTGAACGATGGACGTCCACCACGACTTCGGTGTTTCGCGCGGCGCCCTCTAGTGCCATAGATGAGAAAATCTGTGCGGACTGCTGCGGCGTCTACCCGGCAACATCCCGGTCCGTTACGGAGCCGTACAGCGTATTTGTTGCCTTGAAAAATTCGGCCTTGATAGAGGCTCGCGCGGTTTTTACTTAAGGCGATGTCCGAGACGGAGAAGCTGTTCGGGTTCACGCTTGCGCTGGTCGCAGAATGGATCACGCCCGCCGCAGAGGGAATTCCCTGGGCCTGTACAACCAACCGCGCGGCGAGCGGAGCAACTATCAGAATCAACAGGTCGTTTTCATGTCGGACGGCGGCGAAGATGTCCGCCGCGTGCAGCAGTACCTTCGTAAGCGTCCGGTGAACACCGTCTAGTCAAGTTGAGTGGGAGCCGTCATCGTTAAGGAGTGATGGCGACGAATGGAAATGGAGAGGTGCAGGCAAGCA
>JAABUK010005144.1_pt1 | contig 20669 bp, 30 predicted proteins | sample 5559141 | NCBI WGS metagenome assembly JAABUK01 (sample SAMN10711869, study PRJNA513367) | rock metagenome | isolation source: Antarctica rocks | place: Antarctica: Victoria Land, Pudding Butte nord | collected 2016-01-03
TGGTTGTGCCCTTTTCCTGGCTGTGACGATACACAGAGTACTTCATCAACATCTGCAGTGAACTGATTGCACCCTTCAGAGGTCCTACGGAATTACGCTGAACTGCATGTGTCCTTTCGTGTAAGCAAAAATTCTGTGATACAAGCTGGTAACCCGTCATGCGCAGTAGAGGGCAATGGTTGGCAGTCTCGGCGGGAAGTCTTTGTGCTTTTGCAAGCACTTTTGGAAAATTAGGAGGAATGTCAACTGTCAACCTGGGGTCGTTCAATACACTATATCGGATAGGCTGCTATTCTTTTCTCATTTTGGTAAGCTGCTGAGGACTTGCTCAAGCGAAAGCACTTGTGTCAGCTGTCTGGCAGCCACTCAAGTCAGCTGTCTTGCAGTGCAATATAGGTATGTCAACATTGTTCATGAAAAGCTTGCAAACTTTGCCTTCACTGCAAGCAACTGTTCTCAGCGTCTCGACAAACATCTGTCTGACGGTACGTCACAGCTGACTTCGAGAAGACTTGCATGCAACTGCTCATACAACTTTGGAATAAGTTGTACTTGAGCATTTGTGTTCCCTCTCGTTTTGATCAGAAGTCAAGTCACAAAGAGAAGCATTCCATTCCTGCCAAAATGTGTGCCTGCTCCTAATCCAGTGCTCTCAGGTTGTGTGCCTTGGTAGGGACTTCTTGGCCAAGCAGTATTTGGCGAGGTGCTGACAGCACAGTGGCTCATAGGCATGCTCTTCATCTTGGCAGGACTATTGCTGGTCACCAGAGCATGCCACACAAGCACACCACAGACTATCAAAGAAGAGTAGTGCATAGGTAAGCGCTCAGTCACTCTTTTGCTGCCCAATCTGGCCTATCACAAACATGCTGCTATAGGAAGCTGAGGACAATTTTGCCAGGTTGCAAGGTCCTGAAAGGCATACTTGCCTGGCACTCAGTGCAATCTGCCCTAAGACCTCACCTGCAAGCTGTGACTCCGTGTAGTGCATGCATGCATTTAATCAGCATCTGAGTCATCTGGCCATGACTGTTACAGCACCCATTGCTACAATGGGAAGCTGGGTTGTGTGTTGACAGCTATTGCAGCCTCTGCTTGTTGCTTTAGGCAGGCCACATAGCTCACAACATACTATGCAAGCATCAACAGCTGCTGCAGGCACACAATGGCCACTCATGACTCACCATCAGCCAGTCGCAAAACAGAGCAGAAGTCACATGACTCTGTAGGATTGCCTCAAAGCTCTGATCAACCTAGCGCAACCCGTGTGAAGATGCAATCAGCCATCACTGCGGCCAAGTTCTTTGACTGGGGCATCTACAATTATAAAGCAGTGGTGGCTTACGACGGCACAGCTTACAAGTGAGCATCTTCTCTCTACAGGAAAATAAAAAGTTGTGCTTGCAAAGAAGCTGCTGGAGCAGTCAGCGTTGCTGGCTTCATACCTTCTCCTTGCACACTTATCAGCTACTTCACGTTTACATCCGCTGTTGATGACAGTGGCTATAGCTGTGCATGATCAGCCATACACTCTGTGCAGCTTGCCATGTTCTGTGCCTTTCAGCTGATAGGTAGAGTGGTAATGATGCAGGGGCTTTCAACTGCAAAGGGGGGAGCGCAACACAGTGCCCACAGTCCAGGGAGTGCTGGAAAGGGCCCTGTGCCAGATCAGGCAGGAGAGCAGAGAGACTCTGCGCATGCAAAGCAGCGGCAGAACTGATGCTGGGGTGCACGCTAAGGGCCAGGTCAGACCCCAACACCCATCTTATCCTGCCTTTGCTGATTTGCCTTCAACATTCAACATGCATCCTTACATGTCGAGTATGAGAAGTTGCTGACAGACTGCAACTCATCTCCCGAATGCTGGGACACATGGTTGCAGCATCAGGTGTAGGGTTGCTTAGGGTCTATTGTGACCCATACTTGCAACTAATTTGGCAGAAGGAAGGTACTATACACTGCTCCAGGTGGGACCACTTCTTCATACCTTTCTCGGCCTTTTGGCTAAGATCAAGTGTAGTATCTGTTCTTTAGAGTTTGATAACTCTAATGGGGGACATTGTCCCCCTTGTTATCTAACCTATTTTTCTGGGGGCCTTCCCAATAGTGATGCTTGCATTGCTGGGTTGGCAGCTTGGCCATGGCACTGCACTACAGCCTTGGCCGAGCACCCTCTCCCCAATAATCAATTACCAACTCAGCTGAACATCCTCTCGCTGATAACAACTGTCACAACTGAAGTCTTACATTTCACATTGCGTGTCAGCAATGGCACCATATGATCAACACACAAAATGCCAGAAACAATTTCCTCAAGATGCAGTGCTGTACACAACTTGGATGCTGTCACTGGCATGAGGATTGCTACCACACAGCAGATTTGTCCTGTCAAGTTGCGCTTGACTGATAGTTGATTGCCTCTGCAGTTGCCAGACCCTTTCTGGCATTGGTTTCACCCTAGACTAGTCAGCGCCGTGTTTGTTGCTGTAGCCTGTCAGGCACAACCCATACAGCCGATCAAGATTGCCCACTGTTGGGCTCATTGCTTCTGCATTCTTTTTTGCCCAGTGCTGTCAGATATCGACACAGTTCAGATACTGTTGTCATGTCGGCATCCATGGTTTCACCTGTTGTATAGACAGCAGCAAGTGCATCAACCGAGCAGCTCACTTGAGCATACACAGGAGTTGATCACATGCATTGCAGGCTTCCAGCTGTCTTCTGCTTTGACAGCTTCTTGGTCCTCTTTCTGTGCAGGTCATCAACTTCTATTCACACAAGCTGGTGCCAGACTGCTCAACAATGATGCACTCCCTGACTCGCATGCTGCCAGACGATGTCAGCGTGCTCAGCATGCAACGGGTGCCACCAGACTTCCATGCTCGCTTCAGTGCCATGGGCAAGGTCTACCACTATCACCTGATTGTGGCTCCCAAGGTGGATCCCTTCACCAGATGGTACAGTGGCAGGGTGCAAAGCCCGGTCAGCCTGTCCCTCATGAGGTCAGACTGACTCACCTACAATCCTATTCTGTTGTTTGCACCCTGACACTCACAGACATGCCTAATTGCTGCTGTCTGCTGGGCTGTGGGACAGACTGCCATGTGTGCTTCCCTTTTGACCAACCATGCTTGCCTGTGATGACAAAGCAGCCCTGCAACCCGGATACTGACAGTAGACAATCACTCTATTATGGCTCGCCAATGGTACTGATGCATGTGTCACAAAACGATTCACTGTATTCCCTGTTGACTCATCGTTCAACTTCTAAATCTGATCACATATGCGCATCGCCCAAAAATGGAAAAGCATGAGGGTGCGGTACTTGAATGTCACAAACAGCTCTCGCGACACCTTAAGGTTGCGCAGTTCTGACTGAAAACGATGGAGAAGCCGACAGCTTTGGAAGCCAGCAAGAACAAGTTTGCGCAATGGGGACACAGTAACGCGCAATTTCTAGCTGTTGGTCTTGCATTTGTGTGGTCAATCTCTTACTTGACGGGCAAGTTTCAGCAGCTGCAAGACCAGCGCGAGGCCTATGAAACAAAACTAAAAGCCGCCCGGGCAGAGGCCACTCAGCAGAAGGCAGAGGCCATAAAGCAGTGCTTTGGGAGCTTGCTGCCCTAGGATTTTCTGCTGAAAAGTCTTGTATTCAGCAGCATAGCCGTACATCGGTAGCACTGCTGAATACAAGACTTTTCAGCAGAAAATTCTAGGACAGCGAGCTCTCAAAGACACTACTGACAAGAAATGACCCATCTGACTCTACTGCCCTGAAGCGTCAGCTGTAGTCATTGAAGAAATATGCCATGCGCTGAAGAGATGGTTAGGGGAAAAGTTTACCAATAAAGTTAGAATCTGACTCATGCACATGCATCACTGCACAGACCAAGTCGCTGCTGATAGCAACTGAGAACATCTTCTGCCTCAGCAGATTAACTGGGAAGACATCACCAGAATTTGCATGTGTATTGGTTGCTTTTTGGCAGGTGCTGTGTAACGCCTTGACCTCAGACAGCATTTTCCAGCCTGTAATCACATAATCATATCTGCTTATCACAAGCCTTTATCTGCTTCTGATTTTATGAAGTGCTGCGCTCCTGCAGGCAGGCTGCACACCTCTTCATAGGCCAGCATGACTTCACCCACTTTGCCAATTTGGGAAACCCTGACCCAAACCCTGTCAAGACAATACGCCATTTTGACATTCTGCCAAATGAACATGGCTTTGTCTTTCAAGTTGAGGGCAGCGGGTTCATGTACAAAATGGTAAGCTTGTAAATTTTGTTTTTGCTTGCTGCTGCCAACAGTCAAACGCCCGAGCAAACAATGCACTAGTGCAATTGGGCTATGTTGCAGCACTCCTGCAGCGTTCTTAGTGTTGTTTGCAATGGCGGTTTGCGTTACCATTGTTCCTCGCGCTCAACAAGTGGTGCAACGGCAACAGACGATGAGTCTGAGGATGCCATATCTGTGTTGCATGCCCACATGCTTATGTCTGTCAGAGCTTTGTTGGTAGAAAGATATGCATGGCGTCTACACTTTTGACGCTCATCCTTTGGAAATGACACAGGAGGTCGTAATCCATAAACTCAATCAGCCAATGTATACTTCCTGTCTTTAGGACTCATCAACATGCTAATTTGTAGGTGAGACACATGGTTGGAGCTCTGTTGGCTGTTGGAGCCGGCAACCTGTCGCTTGATGTCATTGCTCAAAAGCTGGCGTTAGGCAAGACGCAAATGCCAGGTATGCTTTGCGCTACAGTCCTGTGCATCATGTTATTGCCTTCATCAACAATGTCATGTGCATCAACAATGTCATGTGCATCATGTTATTGTCTTCACCAGCAGAGCCTACAGTTGCACATCATGCTGTAATGCAATCTGCATGCTTCCTGCATTTTGATAAGCAGTGCGTCACGACTTTATACTACCTACGTATGCAGCTCCCATAAACTGTCAGGTATTGCACTCATGTGTGCAATGACAACAGTGCTGATGCCTGTTGGCATGTCTGCATTGACTTTGCAAGCTCAGCCATGCTGCCGACTCACAGCATGGCTGAGCAGATGAAGCGCTATGCCTGACAGCAACCGGGCTGTTGCATGTCACAACATCATGGCTTTTATGTGCAGGGGAGAAGTACAGAGGCTGGAGCATTGCAGTGGCTCAGGGCCTTTTTCTGATGGATGTCAAGTACCCCATGCATGATGATCCAGGTGTATTATGCCATCCAGACATTGAGCACGACTCTTTTGGGCGGCCGCTGGTAGGCAGCATTACTGGGGAAGAGTAATCTGCACTGATGAGCAGCCTCAGCAGTTGAAGTTGCCAGACTTTTTTAAGCGCATGCATGTGTCTTAGCCTCAATGCTTTTCATCATTTTTCAAAAAGCTGGGGCCTTAGCATGTTGGGCACCAGGAATGACCGTATGTATGACTGACAAGCAGCATATATTTTGTAAGTTGCCTGAGGGCTGCAGTCTTCTGTCTAGTGCTGTTTCAGGAGTCATGAACATAGACATGCATTGCATCGATGTTTTGCTGGACAATGCAGGCATTTGAACATGTACAAGATACTTGTGCACAATCTTGGGCATCTGTGTATAAGCAAAAGCTTGTGAACCATGCTCAGACAGCACTCATTGCTTAGCTGGTCAACCAGGGCAATAGCTGTTATACATAGCAAATTTGAATGACATCATGTGACAACATGATATTCATGGGTTCGTAGAGCCTAGGTAGTGATTTGTAGGTGGGCCAGCGGGATCACAGCAACAGTCTGGCTGAAAACAGCATCCCAAGCACAAGCAAGCTCTGACAACACCATGCTCACATTGGTCATCACATGTGCACTATCTTGCAAAATGCTGCTAGTTAGCACCAGTACCCTGCTGCTATCTTCAAAACCGAAGTTTTTGACAGCAGTTAAGGGAATGCATGAAGCCGATGTCCAATTCCCAAAATTGCACTGTACAGAGAATTGTCGGGGTCAGTATACACGTCTGAAAGCGTCACTGCAGAATGTTTAGGCGGCATATGCATTCAGGGGTTTCATATGCTCAGCAGCTGAGCTTTAGGTCAAACTCATAGAAACGCCGCCAGGCACAAGCTCAGGCACAAAGCATACAGGTCCGTTGCAAGCTGCAGCGGTGTTTATTCTTGCAAATCACACTTGCAAATCTCACAGACAAAGAGTCGTTGCAGGCTGCCATCACCAACACTGTTTCACTGCAATGTTTGGCAATGGTGTGTACCTCGTGCAACAAGCATACTACCAGGTTGATGGTTGTCGCCAGCAACCATCAACCTGGTTGCTGGCGACAACCAAGCACAAGACTGGCAAGCATAATTAAGGCTACCAACATATTACAATCCAATTTGCAGAGCGCGTCCATACAATCTGATACTATCAAAGTCATGAAAGCCAAGACTTAACGCTGCATCGAAGGAAGATTACGCCATAGAATACAGGGCCACTGTTCAAATTGACCACTGGAAGTACAAGCAAGTAACGTGGCAACTGCCTACTGATACTGACAGCTCACGATCACTTCTGTGCTGTTCATCTCAATCTATCTAAACACTGATCAATGGCCAGATAACAACGTGGCCCAAAGTACATCTGCTGAACACCACCAAACAGCCTGAAAATAATGATGAAGAATTTGAACCGGAACCTAGCTCAAAGGGGCCAAGCTGGAGGGTCCAATGTATGCATTCCAGAACAAAGCAGCAATCCCAAGCATAGCCTGCAAAAAATGCACATGGTCAGAATGAGGCTCTGTTATTAGAATGAGTAGTACCATAGAAGATATCCTCGGGCAGACTGGCTGTGAACCTCAAATGGCCATTCAATCAGCCATCACTAGTCAAGCAAATGCATAAATAGACAATACAGATACATGTGTAGGTACATACCAAGCGGCCATTCCACAGCTCTGCATCAGCTGTGAAGATGCTGTTTCCTCTCCTGGGTACACCTCTGACAATGGGGACAAGAGAAGCCACAATGAAAGTCAAAGAGATGAGGGCGACGGGAAGAGGGGCTGCTTGCGCTTGCTGAATGACATTTCTGCCAGTGGACGCCTCTACAGCAACTGCTGCCACAAAGCCTAGCATGGCTAGTCTGCAGTTGATCACCTCAGGAGCTGCAACAGCAAAACACAACATTCGTTGCGCTGGGAATTGTTGAGCAGCGACATGCTTAGCTGATGCAGCTGCTGCGCATATACAACACACCTGCACCCTTGAACCGCATGGCGTCGACGATTCCCACGGTCAGTTCCGAACACTTCGGTGTCAGGGTTCGCCTGCTTGCTCTTGAGGAAGTCATCTGCCTCGCTCTGCTTTGGCCCAAAATTCTGAGCGCCCGAGTCTGTGTTCTCTGGGAAGTTGGACCGCACCGGCTCCTCAATTTTCTGCAGACGCCACTTGGGCAGGTCAGCATGTGCATGCTGATATGCAGCGGATTTTGAAACTTATGGCAACCAGGGTGTGCGAATCGTGGAAGTGAGCATGTGTTGCAGCAACGCAACATACCTGATAGGAGTCCTTGCTATCAGTTTGCTGCTCTGCTCGTACAAGGAGCGAGCGCCGGATCGCAGCGGGCCTCAATGGTGTAAACGTCTTCAAAGATGACGTCGCCAAAGCGCTTGACACCTGAGCAATTCGCGCTACAGGACGGGCGGGGGAAGTCAGTAAAGCAGACATGATGCTGATGTGCAAAAGGTGGCAAGCTAAGATCGCAACACTAAGAACAACTGATAACAAGCTAGATTGCTACAATAGAACCGATGAATACGATCGCGAATAAATAGTAGCGCCGATGAGTGACTGCTGAATATGAACGCGAGATCGCTAGGCTGACAACAGATGCTGTCGTTCCAGTTTGCTAGCCACGCAAAGTTTCTTGGCTTCAAATAATGCAGAATATGCTAAATGGGTTTTATAATAACTTAATCATTATTTACTAATAAAACTTTTATTACATACAGAAGTACGGTACGGCCATTACCACGAATACGGTACGATGTGTCTGCCTGACTGAGCCAACTGCTTCTGATCGCTGACGACCAAAGCGAAGCACAAATCGATGTGGCGACTGCAAACTTGAATCTCAGCCGGCACCAATTCGCCCAAGTTGCTTTGACTCGACTCTTCTTTGCCTTCAAAGGCCCAAACAAGATCTTTTGCCATACTACAAGCGTCATGACTGTTGCAACTGTTGTCTGAAGTTGTCTAGTCTTTCCAGTGCGTAATCGACAACTTTGCGGTGAACGTACATGGCCCAGGTCCCACAGGCCCTGTCTACGGAGGTGCCAACGCGTGAGCAGATTCAGCAGGTGCGCACTTCCGTGTATGCGCTTCTTGCCTGTGCAACAGCTGCAAAGGTGTTGTTGCTGCTTCCTGTTGGACTTCATTCTGCTAATCTCTCTGCTTTGAGGATCAGGAACTGGAAGATAATGAAAAGCTTATTAAAGCCATATTGGAGAATATGAACGCAGGGAAGCTGCAAGCTTGTGCAGGGTAGGCTTGTATGGCATGATATTGGCTGTCAAAAAGCATGTTGCAGCAGCCCACCTTCGTTCTGGTCACAGGTATCAAAAAAAGCTGCAACAGAATCTCATGCGACTGGCATCAATAGCAGATGCTCAGCCTCCACCAACAGTTGTTGAGCCAAGCAATGCAGCGGCAGTTGTACCTCAACAGCAAGCCTCACCTGTGCCTCAACAATAGCTTGCAGCTCTAGAAGCCTGATAAGTGCAGTATCATTTAGTGTTATCTAACGCAAGCATGTGTGAAATTGAGACTGTACTGTCGTCACTTGTACAAGGTACACATCTGCTCAGCAGTATGAGCTGCAGCATAAGTGATTTGTGGCATTGACGAATCGGCGTTTGCACCTTTGACAGCATCTCAGCTTTGTGTCTGTGCTGAATCAGTATGTCAGGTTTGAGACATGCAAGAACAGCTTGTGGTAGCACTTCTTACACTGTGCATTATATTTGGTGCCACATTGTTTTGAAAGTCAGCAGGGCTATTTCTTTGACAGCAGTACAGCATTTTGAAATGGCGTGCAACCATTCTTTCAGCATGAAAAACAATTCACTGTTTTTGTTGATGAAGCAACGCGCTGTCCATCCCATACTAAGGCGAATCTGTTACAGCGGGTCAGGCACAATGGAATGGCTTCAGGAACTTGCCTTCACTGAAAGTAGTACCCTGCTGCAGGAATGTTGTCTGGTACATCTGACCATTCTAGCTGTCATCTGTCGTACCAGTTGGCTGCAGTGCATGTCTGGACATGTCTCCTTGTAACAGATTGCCCCACGCAAAGTTGTGTTCCGCTGTCTACCCTTGTCAACAATACTCAAAACCTCCTCAACACAATAGGTGCGCCATGCATGTGGCTTTTGTGCGTCATGAACAGTGGATGTGATGTGGGACACCTGGCTATGTGAAAGCTCACAGCAAAGCATGCATGTCACGAGTCATGACTGATCAGTGCTGAGGACTGGGACTGCCCATGTTGCATTGTATTATAAGTCTTGGTTGCTGATGTAAGATGGCCGTTTGTCAAGGATGCCAGCGGGAGAAGCCTCAGACCTTTACCTGCTCACGCTGTCGTGCTGCAAATTACTGCAGCAAGGACTGCCAGCGTGCCGCTTGGCCTGATCACAAGCAAATCTGCGCCGCGCCTGCAAATGCTTCATCTCGGCCAGGATCCACCATACAGCTGGGAGTACTACTTGGCGAAGGTTTCAGCGCAAAGAGCTGCCAAATCCCAAGAGCCCCACTCAGCACTGCAGTCGTGCGGCATCTCTTTAACAAGCATAAGGAGTCCAGACATACCGCTTTTACAGACGTCCTTATGCCAGTGAGCGACAGATTGTTTGGGAGATCGATGCGTATCATCTACGACACACAGCCTGCGAGCAGACTACAACCCAACACTTTTGCCACTAGGGATACCTGCAACCTTCAGTTAGGGCTTGGTCCTAACATTAGGGGTCAGGTGTGTTTTGCACTATAGGTCAGCACAACACATATGGCTTCTGCAGGACTTGAGTGAGGCAGTGAAATGACTCCTGTGAGACTATGCACTTTGGCTGAAATACACTGCAATCAAGGCTGCCAACAGAAACATAGGCCTGTGCACGCAGGCTTTGGTCTACAACCCTTCTGGCACTGACATCAGCATGGGAGACTGCATGTGTTTTGATGATCAGGTTTGCAACGTCGTGCAAGAATACTTTGGTGAAATAGGCGGAGCCCCCACTGAAGCACAGCTTGACAGATTGAGTAGATCCTGCAAATCAAGCTATGAGTGTGAGAGACCTAATTACAGTGATGAGGGCAACATGATTGGTTATTGATGGTACCATGTTATTGATGGTACCACCGGTGAGGGTGGTGGCTGGACAAAGTTGCAGAGACTGTTTTCTCCTAGATTTGCCCTAGGGACGCCTCAAGGCTGTAAAGTGTACAAGCCAGGTAGAGTATACCAGCGCTTGCAAGCCTTTGCAATAGTGAGTCGCATTTAAAGCGAAGACGATGATTGAGCGTGCAACAGCCTGGAAGTGCTGCTGACTTTATGTCATGTCATACACACCAGAACCAGTGTGTATGTGTATGCAACTTTTAGCTGAGCCATGCACTGCCGGCTGCAATCCCTCAAGGGCTGTTGAATTGTTGCAAGACACAGCTTGGCACCTTTCAAGCATGTCCACCGTGCCCAATATTCCAGGTGAGCATGTCACAATAGCTGTGCAATTTCGCAAATGATTTTGCACAATTGACTCAAGTTGAGGAGGTTGCATTCGGTTGTCTTGACTCGACTGAAATGACCATGGCATTCCGTTTGCACCATACAACACGCGCGTATGATGATGTAAAGTCTATGCTGTGACTACGCGCAAGTTTAACAGCATGCAGAGGAGTGCGGCGTCGTACTTAAGTGTCAAGCATAGCAAGATACATCCCAAGTTTCTGAATTCCAACTCGACGTCGCATCGATGGCCTTTTGGGGCAATGGCAGAGCTGCTGGACAATGCAATGGATCCTGACGTGAAAGCCCAGCAGTGCGCACGCTTCTGCGCTGTCTTTCAACCACCCGTAGTGATCAAGCAAATCTGCCAAGTCAAGACTCACACCTGCTGTGGTGCTGCAGGTTTTGCATCGACATGCAGAACTTCGATGGGATTGACTGTTTGGTAAGCGTTGGGTCAAGTTGAGGCTGACAGTGATCTGTACAGGGCTCTGGCACGACATACCAACCTTTTCGTTTTTGCCCAGCTGAACACCTTTTTTACTTCAGGTCTTCATGGACAATGGTGGCGGCATGACCCCTGACACGCTGCACAAAATGCTAGGATTTGGTCATAGTGACAAGAAAGAAATTGATGGCCACCGGTGAGTCAGTGAGCTGTTGGACAAAGCCTGACCTTGCTTAAAGACATTTGAATGTGGGTATGACATGGCAAATTGTGATGCAGACCAATTGGCAAGTATGGCAGTGGGTGAGGTTTCCTCTGATGGGCTTATGTTTGTTGCGTCAAGATCTTCCCTGCTGCTTACTGCAGCAGGACACCAACTTGGCCAGGCACATGCATGATTTGCTGCAGAACAGATATAACCCTTGATTGTCAGCGACAGCTAGGTCAGCACATGCCCACTGTTTGTGACCACTGCGTCAACCTTGTGGACTATATCATGCAGATTCAAGTCTGGTAGTATGAGACTGGGCCAGGATGCTCTGGTGCTCACTAAACACACCACTAGCCAATCTGTAGGCTTCTTATCCCAGACATTTCTGAAGGCAAGTGTGGGCAGTTCTATTTGTGCATGTCCCAGATGTTTCTGATGCGCACATCTCCCGCAGACAAGCCCAATGCATGAACCCAGGGCCAGGCCTGTTGTGACAAAAGCCGCTCGCACATGTGCCTGTACACCAAGCAGTGCACATGCAACCATCATTCCACAAGCTTGATCCATTACATGCATGTGTGCCAGTAGAGCATCCTGGTGCTGTGCTGCATGCAAGAGTGCTGCTTTCCTTTCATGCAGGCTGCTCATGCTGAGGAAATACTGGTGCCAATGATCACATGGAGTTTGGATGGGCAGCAATTGAATGCTGATGCGGGAGATGTTCAGCAGAGTCTGAACGCCATACGTGACTACTCAGTCTTTCAGGTACATACTACCTGTGCTAGCTCTGGCATATGCATTATTGGCATGCATAATAATAATTCTGACACTTTAATGCAGTATGAGTGTCAATGAAAGGTTGGGGAACAGTGTTTGTGAGTGCCTTGACACATGGTCAACACAGCTATGCCTTGCCTTCATGCTTTCTGAGCCCTAGGAACATGGCCAGTATGTCACTGTTGACGTTATATTGTGTGTGGCGACTTCTTGCACACATGCAATGAAGTCAGAGAAGACGTCTTGAGGCCCTTCATCAGCAGCTACTCTGAGGTTCACTGGAGTATCGGCGGACACCACTTAGCCTTGCAAGTCATGCTGTGCAAACACACACTGAGACTTCTGTGTGTATGGCTCAGTCACCACACATTCTTGCCGCAAGCCTGACAGCTTTTCTAAATGTTTCTCAGCCCGACCAGACTCGGGTTCAACAAGTTTTGGTCAGTTTGATGCAAGATGGTGTGTGCCTGCAGGATGAAGCAGGGCTGCTGATGCAGCTTGATGCCATCCAAGGCACTGGCACCATCATCATCATCAGCAACCTGCGCCGCAACTCAGCTCACCAGTTGGAGCTGGACTTTGATGCTGATGCCTCAGACATCCGCATTGCTGCTGACCCCCCAGAGGAGGGGTCTGCCAGCCCTGCCTCCAACTACCAGCAGTCCAGGGCAACACAGCCCAAAGAGGTCTGATTGCACTGCCAATTACCTGTGTGCTGTGTACTTGGTCTTTCATAGTGTGCTATACGCCTAACATCGCAAAAACAAATCTTGTTTGCTCAACTTCTCCTAGCCTGTTTATACCACACCCGGTTGCTTTCTTTGTCAGCGTGTTGACTCAAGCTGTATGCAGACCAGCATGGTAGTTTTCACTGTGCGCAGGCAAGCATCTCTGCATTGTCACAGTCTACTGGGTGTGCAAGACCCAGAGCTTGCACCACATGTATCTGCAAGCAGTCTGGGAACACTCATGTTAGGCCTTATACTGTCCCAGGTGTCAATTTTAGGCCTTGTTCGCATGCCCCTAGATTTGTAGGTCTGTGTGGGACTCAATGTCAAACCTCTGGTGCCTGTGCTGCATGAAGTAGATGTCTTGCATGCTGTTGTAGCACACTGTGCACAATGAACAGAAACGGTCTCTCCCAAGCATCTGCTTTTGGAGTTGCGAGCTTTGCAGGCTTGAGCTTGTGGTTTCAATCTTGGTCGCAGGTGGATGTCCCTTTGGACTATAGTTTGAGGCAGTATGTGTCAGTCTTGTACAAAGTGCCACGCATGCAGGTGAGGCATCGAGGTGCTTCTGCACTTCTTTGCCTGCATGACTCTTGCGCTGTACCGTTCCTCGTACATGTCATGCGTAATCTCCTTTATGCAGATAAGACAAACCCATTCTGCACATTCATGTGTCAAAGTAGATCTGGCCCCCTTTGCAAGAGGCCATGATCCCAACTGCTGCTATGTCATGACTGTTGCACTCTGTACATCGCGTCTGCAGCTGTTGCCTCTGCTGCATGTGCTGCAAAAGTCAGCAGGCAGAAAGATTCGCATAAGAAAAGCCATGCTATTGGAAAGATGCTGTGCAGGTCTTCATCAGAGAGAAGAAGGTGAAGGTGAAGCGTATGACCAGCCTGTTGCGTGACAAGCTGCAGGAGACCTACAGACCACAGAGCAACCCTGACTTCAGATGTGACATCGAGATGGGGTTCAACACAGAGAACGAAAACCTGTATGGCATGATGCTGTACCACCGCAACCGCCTTATTCGGCCGTATCACAGGTGTACCATCACAGCTCTACATCATCCAGGCACATACTGTTTGTTTTGTCGTCACATTACTCTCTATACTAACAGAAAGTGCAGGCAAAACAATTGAATGTGTGTGGCTCTGAGGCAATTGACCTGCACTCTCAACAGGCTGAACTGTCCCATTGCCTCTGTCTACGTGCATATACTGGGCGGGCTACCCTGTGCATGATATGTGATGCCTTGATACTTGCTCATCATTTGGAATCATGAGCCTTCCCCTAGGAGTCAGATTTGTACAGTCTCCAGTAGCTCTCTGTATCAGGTGCTGTTTTGGCATTCAGCGAGCCATCAATAACGTGTGCAGTTGTGCTCTGGATTGCAATTGCACTGGTCATTTGACCGTGTTGAGACCTTGTCTGACGGTACCCTCTAAGGCAAGGCCCATATTGCTGTTGTGTCAGTGCTACATGTATGCTGCTTGCAGGGTGGGTCTGCAGCTGGAGCCCAATGACAAGGGGCTGGGGGTGCTGGGGGTAGTGGAGGCAGACTTCCTTCAGCCCACCCATAACAAGCAAGACTTTGACGACACTCCTGCATACAGGTATCTCATCTAATCAGCAACAAACATAGAAAATCAACAAGCAGGGTGCAACAAAATTTCACAGATCATGGCACCATTAGCTATTTCAGATGCTTGTGCGTGCTCAAGAATACAATAGCTTGCTGTCAATGCTGTGAAGCCTGCTGGCAGACATATTCCAGCAACCACTTTGCCACCGCAATGCAACGCTGATGACATCTGCAGCATCACATGACTTGCTTGCACATCAAGCGTGCAGCTCAAGAGCATCTTACTAAAAACAAGCATTATTATCATGGCCAGATGCTGCAGATGTTCATCAATGTTTGTGTATGTGTTCAGGAACATGGTGAACAAGCTGGGGCAGGTTCTGAAGCTGTACTGGTGGGAGAAGATGGACCGCCTTGGCAAGAACCCCCGGCCCCTCTCCCCCAACTCCGCCAGGGGTGGTCGCACCCGCATCACACAAGCACAAGCACAGCGTATGTGATGCGTCATAACATGCATGAGTGCAGTGTCTCACCAACTGCATTACTGGCAAACCTCTCTGGTACTGACACAAGCAAGCATACGTGGCTGCCAGCAAATTAGTACAGTCTCCAGTAGCATTCTGCAATTCACAAGGTTACCAGTCAGTCAGTCAGTGAGTCAGGGAATTTAGAGTCGTTGTGGGCCAGCTAGCCCATTTTCACTAAATTGCGGTGTTGCATCGTTTTCTGATGAAAGACGGCAATTTAGTCAAATGGGCGAGCTGGCCCCCAAAGACTGTAAAATCCCTGACTGACTGACTGACTGGCAATATCATGAAATGAACTGCATCTCAGTCTGTGCGTTCCAGGTTTGTTTCGTCCTCAGAGCCACAGAGCACAGCAAACACATTACAATGCTTATGTCACACTTGTGCATAGAGCTCTCAAGGAGGCCCCTTGCCTTTGCCTTGTGACAGACTCACACATGGTCACCAAACACACCACCTCGCCTGAATATGGCTCACACACTGAAGCCCTGTGTACAAAGCTGCAGCTGAGGAGGAGAAGATTCCAGATGACCTTTGGGTGCAGTGCGACTTCCCCCAGTGTCTGAAGTGGCGTACGATGCCCCCTGGCACCCACCCTGACACCCTGCCTGACAACTGGTTCTGCTATAACCACCCTGACCCTGCCAAGGCTGCTCTGTCCCACACTGCACCTGAGGAGGCCTATAAGGTCCCTGCAGAAGCAGAGGTGAGGACACTGACACTCGTCTGGCTTCACAGCATCCTTCTGTTGCATAGATGCAGCTGAATGGCCGCCCCAAAATGTGGCGGCCTCCTTGTGCAAACGAGCAACGTGCTGGTGAACCTCCCGCTACATGTCCACATGCAACTCCCGAATTGATGGTGCTCTGGACATGTGGTTAAAGGTGTCAGCTTGGGTGATGTATCCATATCAGACCTAAACCTGGACTTCAGAATGCCTGACTACCCAAAACCTCATCTGTTCCATGATGTCTTTCACAAACAGATGTGGCTACCGCATCAGCATCCATGTTCAGCCTGCACCATGCTGGTTGTTGCCAAGCAGGCTGCCAAGCACGAAAGAAGACGCCAGTTTCAGGCTGCAGAGCGGGAGCGCAAGTCCAAGAACAAGACTGCTGCAGAGCTGGCACAGGAGCAGAGGGAGCTGCAGGTCAGGCAGCAACAGGAGGTACGCCTTGTAGTTAGTAGCAGCCTACACACCACCCACAAGTCCGCTGTTGTACAACATAAGCTTTTCATTTTGTGTACATCAACATAAAATGGGTCTGCTGACACACGCAGCAAACCCAGCTGCCATTACGTGCCAGAGCTACCTGTGCCAGAGTCTGCATCAGTCACTGCAAAGTGACATCTTCTCACATCATAGCTGATGTGAAGTGCATGCGGTGAGGTGCGGTGTGCAGCAAACCCAGCTGCCGTTATGTGCCAGAGTTACATGTGCCGGAGTCTCAGTCAGTCACTGCACAGTGAGATCTCCCAGCACAGCAGGTGATGTCAAGTGCACATAGTGAGGTGCGGTGTGCAGGAGCAACAAGCGGAGGCAGCGCGCATAGCAGGTGAGCGCAGGCGGTTGCAGCAGGAGCAGGCGGCAGCCACAGTACGCTTGCAGGCTGAGCAGAAGAAGCAAATCAAGGAGGAGCAGCTCAGGATGAAGAGGGTGCAGCAGGTCTGTCAAGTACCTCATGGGTTTCTGCCCTTCTTGGTCGCATCACAGCCTGTCTGCTGTCTGTGTCTGCATGTCAGGTTGTGTATTATGTCATGTATAAAATCGTAGTGTGCTGAGTTAAGTGTTTTGTGTTGCTTTGCCTGAAAAGTCATTCAAAATCTGACCTTTAAACTTGCCCCAAAGCTGTCCACTGCACAACATGGCCAACTGGGGCAATTCTAGAACGAAATGGAACCTCTGACAATTTTTTGGTTCAACTGAAAACAACAATTTGTCTGCAGCTTTGCCAGAGGTACATATCGTAACACTGTAAATGTGATGCTCAACAACTGGTTCAATTGATTGAGCCAGCAAAGGGTGGTTTGTTTGCAACAGGAACAGCAACAAGCATTCAAGAGACAGCAGGAGGTTTTGCTGAGAGCCCAAAAGGCAGAAGAGGAGCGAGCACGCTCAGAGGCGGCCTTGCATGCTCTGCAGCAGCACAACCTGCATCTACAGCAGCAGCAGCAGGAAGCTCAAAGGCTTGCTGGGCTTGGAAGGGATCGTCAGCAGCGCCTTCAAGAAGAGCAGGAACAGCAAGAAGCTCAAACCAGGCATGTCATCAATATATACCAGCTAGGGTGATCTCACACATGTTCACGCTCAGCTGTCAGTCATTGGTCAATTGTGTTTGGCTCTGTGTCTGGCAGCCGAAATGCTCCTGTCAGGTGAAAAAAATATGTTTCCAGAATGCCAATTCTGGAGCAGCTCAGTGCAATCATCATCAGGTTTTGTGACAACAAATTGGTACTACGTTGTGAATGATTGCTACTTCTACATCTTGTTCTTGCCAGCAAGCTGACTGTCTCCTGTGATCTGCTGTTGTAGGATGATGGCTCAAGAAGCCCAGCAGTCCTCAGCACCTCAGCACTCAGCTGCAACAGCCCATCAGACTCAGGGCCCTGAGGCACCGCACACCCAGCAGCAACATATGCAGCCACAGCTGCAAGGGTCAGGGCACTCTCACGGGGGCACATCCAGGGCTGGCCCCTCTAAGCACGGCACTGGCAAGCGTGACTCATCGTCACAGGACTCAGCTGACAGATCAGATCCAAAGAAACACCAAGCTCTGAATGGCAGCAATGCTGGTGTTGTGAGTGCATCACAAGCTCGGCAAGCAAAATCAAGCGCACAGCTGGACGCAGGTTTGCCAGTGCACATAAATGCAAATGGCAATCAGGCAGGTGCAGACATGGACAGCAGTCATGTGGGCAGTGAGGATACAAGGTCGAATGACAGGGTGGCTCCTGCTGGCAGTCCACGGCACAACCAAGCAGCTGAGGTACAGGGTGAGGACAGAAACGAAAGTGCAATGCCTGAGCAGGATCTTGTGGCAAAGCTAGCAGCAAATCTGCAGATGGCATTGAAGGCTGTGTCGATACTCAAGCGTGCTGATCCCACTGTCTTTGAAAACTTGCAGCCTGCAGACCTGGCCAACTTGGACCTTCGTGCTTTGTGTGAAACGCCAGGGTCCACCCCAGAGTGACCATAATGCGACCTTCCTTTGTGTTGTTGACCCATGATCCACATTGACAGTCGCAGTGAGTGATACAGGTCGTCTTGTAGGTGCTTTGTGGAGGCCAAGTAATTGCCGTTCAATGCAATCATGTGGGATGACCATCAAGTGTACCAATTACTGAGCAAGCTATGTTTTGTATGCATATTAAACTAGTTCTTACAGGTCTGCCCAATTTTAGTTCACCACCACATGTGAACATTTCATTACAGCCAATGTTGATTGGCTGCACATTACACTATGTACTGACAAAACAAGAATGGTCACCTAAGTACTGCATCACGGTACTGTTTGTACCAAACAGCATCTGTCAATGTATAGGATGTCCCGTATGGTGCATGGATGTTCACCAGTATGTTTGGGCAGATATGCTGTGTTCCAGAAACTGCATATGCTGCTGGTCTTATCCTGGCAAAAAATACGGCCCCGTGTATGCACATGCATTTGATAGTATTCATGTGCTTGTGCTGTATTTTTTGCTTGCTCCTCTCCTTTTGCTAAGCATAGCATACGCCAAAGGCAAGACCTGCATACAGTAGTACAGCTTGACCACCAGCAGGCTGTCGCTGAGCATGCTCTGTCGCACATGACCTCACCACAAAGAGGACCATCACAAGCGATCCCAGCAAATACCGCAATGCCCCTGCACCAAGGTGCAGGCAATCTTAAAAAATCCAGCAGGCAGTCGTGTACCGTGACAGTCTACCTGGGCTTGCCTGGTTGTTCCACATCCAAGAGGGAGCGAGTATGCATCGTAATCGCAGCGAACCCTCAGTGCTTGCAGACCAGCACGGCGGCTTGCGCCTAAGCCTCCTTGTGCGCCAAACCTTACAGGCAAGTGCTGCAGATCAGTAAAGCTGTGTCGCCCATGCGTCCCTCCACTTATGAGGTCCACTTGCAACCGAGGCAAATACAGCGACAATCAAGGTCGTCCAGGGATCGGTGAGGGTCGTCCACACAATGCGTCGATAAAATGCTGTGCGAAGTTTCACTACTATCGCCTAAGCTGGCGTTACGTTCTCACCAGCGAGGCGAGCTCAAAAAGTCAAAACCTTTCAATGCACAACTGGCAGTGCAATAGCGAACGTGAACGTGCAGTCCGAACATTTTGCATTCACTATGATCTGTGCTGTCGCTTGCCGTGAGTGTCTGGTCTAACACTAAGCCTGGTGGTGCACTATGCAAGCTGAGGAATCAGCGGCTGAGGAATCAGCGGCTGACGATGCCTGGGGCTTCCGCGGGGTGGACCTTGAGGCGAGATTCTCTGGACCCTGGCGAGTGCTGCTCTGCTGCTATGACCCAGCTTAATCACTCTTTCTTTGTTGCAGTCTTTACAAGCAGAGTTGGCTGAAGCCAGGCTGCAGCAAGAGGCCTTGCTCCAGCAAGCTTTGAATGCCCCAATGGCTCTTGAGAAACGTGATGCATCAGTCGAACCGAACAGGGTTCATGGCAACACAGCTGCTGGCACTCTGCAGCCTTTCCAGGGTGGATTGCTGCCGCCAAGAGCCCCTGTAAGCTCCTCGCGGGCATCATCAGTCAGCTCAAAGCAGCCTCCACTCAGGTCGCTCAGCTGGGGCAGCAGCACAATGTCTCTTGTCAAACAGCCACAGCTTCTGAGAAAAACCACCTCTTGCGCCAGTCAAAGTCTGAACCAACCAATCAAGTCTCCACAAGAAATGCAACAGCAGCAGTTGCGGCAGTCATCACATTCAGGCGCACAATTGGCAGTCATTGAACAATGGCTGTCTCAGGAGCACACACCACAGTTGTCAACTGCATCTGACTTTACTGTAGACTCAGAAGCTGTCAGGCAGGAAGTGCTGCAAGAAGTGCTACAAGCCATGACCTTGAATAGCAGTACAGCATCCGACATAGATTTTAACAGTCTCTCTGTCAAGGCAAGCCAGACTTGTGCACTGTTGAGATCCTGTGACCTGGACATCTCTCAGTCTTATTGCCTGCTGCCTCATTGCCACAATGTCAATACTATGTTAAGTTGTCCTGCTGAAATGCCATCTGCTTACTGCATCATGTGCGCAGCAGCTTTCCAACCATGACTGTGTGAGGAAGCTGTTTGAGTGCGCCCTTCTGTGCATGAACACAGATTGTTGTGCCTGCAGGCTGTGGTAGGTGTAGCAAAGCAGCAGCTTCAAAGTGCGTGTGAAGCTGCGCAGAAGGACAAGGAAGCTGCTGTCAGCAGGAGCATGCAGTCAGTGCAGAGGCGCGCCAGCAAGGAGGCGCTGCAACAGGTGCATGTCCCATCTCACTTAGTATCTTTTGCTTTGGACTCAATATTTATGCTGTCATCGCCTCATGCATTCTGTTACTGCGTCTGTCTCCTTGTGAGTCATTCAGTCAACACCGCCTATCAAAGTCGCATCTGTGTGGACTAGTCAAATA
>JAABUK010005145.1_pt1 | contig 20666 bp, 19 predicted proteins | sample 5559141 | NCBI WGS metagenome assembly JAABUK01 (sample SAMN10711869, study PRJNA513367) | rock metagenome | isolation source: Antarctica rocks | place: Antarctica: Victoria Land, Pudding Butte nord | collected 2016-01-03
GGCCAAGCAGGTGCGCCGGCCGGACGTGGTCGACAATGGGGAAGACTGGATGGCCCGGTGCACGCCGGCCCAGGTCAGCCTGCAGTGGAACGGTCAGAACGCGGCTTTCGACCTGCTCGCGGCGACTGGGGTGCCGGTCCGTCAGGAGCACTACGAGGATCTTGTCGCATCTCCGGCGGCGATGCTGGCCCGCACGTGTGCCTTCGCCGGCCTGCCTTTCGACTCGACCGCCCTGGCGTTCGTGCAGGGTGACGAGGTACAGCTGCGGTCGGGGCACACTGTCTCCGGCAACCCCATGCGGTTCACCACCGGTGCGGTGACGCTGCGCCCCGACGACACCTGGCGCCAGTCGCTGCCGGCGCGCGACCGTCGGCTGGTGTCGGCCCTGACCGCACTGCTGCGACTGCGGTACGGCTATCTCCACCTGCCGCGCAGGTGAGCCTCCCGACAGTCGGCGTCGTCGTGCCCACCCGCAACCGGCCCGAACTGCTGCGTGAAACGTTGGCTGCGATCAGCGGCCAGGACTACGCCGGCCGGGTCGAGACCGTCGTGGTGTTCGACCAGTCGGCCCCCGACGGTCACCTCGCCGTCACCGACGACCGGCGCTCGGTTCGGGTGGTGTCCAACGAGCGGACCGCCGGTCTGGCCGGCGCCCGCAACACCGGGATCTGCTCGCTCGACACCGAGCTGGTCGCCTTTTGCGACGATGACGACACCTGGTGGCCGACCAAGCTGACCGCCCAGGTGGCGGCGCTGCAGCGACATCCGGACGCCGAACTGGCGTGCTCGGGGATCCGCATCCGCTATGCCGACACCACGGTCGACCGCGTGCTGCACCGTGAGCGGATCGAGCTGCCGGAGCTCTTGCGCTCCCGGTTGACCGAGTTGCATCCCTCGACGTTCCTCATCCGCCGCCGGCCGTTGGTCGATGGTTTCGGCCTGGTCGATGAGGACATCCCCGGCAGCTACGCCGAGGACTACGAGTTCCTGCTGCGCGCGGCCCGATCCGCCCCGCTGCTCAACGTCGAGGCGGTGCTCGTCGACGTGCGCTGGCACCAGCAGTCGTACTTCGCCAGTCGGTGGGACACGATCTCCACCGCGTTAACCTGGCTGCTGGACCGCTATCCGGAGTTCCGTTCGGTGCCTAAGGGCGAAGCGCGGGTGGCCGGTCAGATCGCCTTCGCTCACGCGGCAGCCGGCGACCGGCCGGGCGCCGCGCGCTGGGCCGTGCGCACCCTGCGCCGCAATCCTCGCGAGCCGCGCGGCTACCTCGCGCTCGCCGTCGCAGGACGGGCGGTCAGTGCCGATGCAGTCCTGCGCCGGCTGCACGCCCGGGGCAAGGGGTTATGAGGTGACGACTACCGTCGAGAAGAGCCGGCTGGTGACCGGGCTGACCGTCGTCTTCTACGCCGGCCTGACTGCGCTTCTGCTGAGCGTGATCACGAAAGCGCTGCCGCACGTCCTGCCGCATCCGGTTGCTACCCGCATCGCCCACAACAGCGAGGGCTACGCCGGCGCGCTGATCCTGGCGGCGTGGATCCAGTACGTCCGACCGCGACTGCGGGGCACTGCGCGCCAGTGGCCGGTGACCCTCGCGGTGGCCGCGGCGTTGTTCGCCATCGGGCTTTTTCTCGCCCTCACCTCGCTACCGGGCACAGTCAAGACGCTCAATGAGGCCTTTTTTGCGACCGCGGTGGTCATCCCTTACGTGCAGCTGAATCGGCCGCTGCCGCGCCGCCTGGCCGCCGGCCTCTCGCTGGCCGTGCTGATCGTGATCGTCGTTGGGCACCGTACGAAGGTCATCACCAAGGTGGCCGAGACGTTCGCGATCGTGTTGCTCGTCCCGGTGGGCCTGGACCTGGTCGACCGCGGCATCCTCGATGCTCGCGCCCGCACGTCGACTGCCGCCCGCTGGGGGTGGTACGCCCTGCTGGCGCTCGCACCGATCGTGTTCTCCGTGCTGCAATACCGGATTCATGATCATGGTGCGCTGGAGGTGGCGACTCGTTTCGCGGTACGCACGACCGAGGCGTTCGTGCTGATGCTGCTGGTGGAGCTGTACTTCACGGTCGGCCTGGACCGGACCGGTGGCGGTAGTCGCTAGCCGGCCGCAACGATTATGCCGGCGCCGACCGTGCGGTTGGTGCCCTCGTCAATCAAGATGAAGCCGCCGGTCGACCGGTTGCGGCGGTATTCGTCGCAGAACACCGGCTGGGTCACCCGCAGGCTCACCCGGCCGATCTCGTTGAGCGCCAACGCGTCGGCGCTCTCGTCGCGGTGCAAGGTGTTGACGTTCAGCCGGTACTGCAGGTCGCGCACGACGGCTCGGGCGGTGCGGGTGGTGTGCTTGAGGATCAACCGGGTGCCGGGGGCCAGCGGCTGGTCGGTCATCCAGCACACCATCGCTTCCAGGTCCTGCGCGACCATCGGCATGTTGTGCGGCCGGCAGATCATGTCTCCGCGGGAGATGTCGAGGTCGTCCTCAAGGCGCAGGGTGACCGACATCGGGGCGTACGCCTCGTCGACCTGACGGCCGGCGATGTCGATGGCAGCGATCCGTGAGGTCAGCCCGGACGGCAGGACCAAGACGTCGTCGCCTGGTTTGAGTACGCCGCCGGCGACCTGTCCGGCGTAGCCGCGGTAGTCGCGGTGGGAGTTGGACTGCGGGCGGATGACGTACTGCACGGGGAAGCGAACGTCGACGAGGTTGCGGTCGGAGGCGACGTGGACGTTCTCCAGGTGGTGCAGCAGCGAAGGGCCGTCGTACCACGGCATGTTGGCCGAGCGGGTGACCACGTTGTCGCCGCCGAGTGCAGAGATCGGCACGACGGTGAGATCGGGCACGTCGAGCTTGGTGGCAAAGGCGACGAACTCCTCGTGGACCTTTTCGTACACCGCCTGGTCATAGTCGACGAGGTCCATCTTGTTGACGCACAGGACCAGGTGGGGGACCCGCAGCAGGGTGGCGATGAAGGCGTGGCGCCGGCTCTGCTCGACCAACCCGTTGCGGGCGTCGACGAGGATCAATGCGAGGTCGGCGGTCGAGGCGCCGGTGACCATGTTGCGGGTGTACTGAATATGGCCGGGTGTGTCGGCGATGACGAACTTGCGACGCGGCGTGGCGAAGTAGCGGTAAGCAACATCGATGGTGATGCCCTGCTCCCGCTCGGCCCGGAGGCCGTCGGTGAGCAGCGCGAGGTCGGTGTAGTCGTCACCGCGTTCGCGGCTGGTGCGCTCGACGGAGGCGATCTGATCGTCGAACAGCGACTTGCTGTCCAGCAGCAGCCGGCCGATCAGCGTGCTCTTGCCGTCGTCGACGGAGCCGGCGGTGGCGAACCTGAGCATGTCCACGGTTAGAAGTAGCCTTCCTTCTTGCGGTCTTCCATCGCGGCCTCGCTGGCTCGGTCGTCGGCCCGCGTCGCGCCGCGCTCGGTGATCCGGGCGCCGGCGACCTCTTCGATGATCTCGGCAAATGTCGACGCGGTGGACCGCACCGCGCCGGTGCAAGACATGTCACCCACGGTGCGGTAGCGGACGGTCTCCTCGACCAGCGGCTCGTCGTCGGAGCGCTGCACATAAGGGCCGTCGGACAGCAGAATGCCATCCCGTTCGAACACCTTGCGCTGGTGGGCGAAGTAGATGGACGGGACCTCGAGGGACTCCGCGGCGATGTAGTCCCAGACGTCGAGCTCGGTCCAGTTCGACAGCGGGAAGACGCGGATGTTCTCCCCGCGGTGCACCCGGGCGTTGTAGAGGCTCCACAGCTCGGGCCGCTGGTTCTTGGGGTCCCACTGCCCGAACTCGTCGCGGAAGGAAAAGACCCGCTCCTTGGCCCGCGCCTTTTCCTCGTCGCGACGCGCGCCGCCGAACAGGGCGTCGAAGCGGTGCTGCTCCACGGCGTCGAGCAGGGAGCGCGTTTGCAGCTGGTTGCGGCTGGCGAAGCGGCCACGCTGCTCGACCGACCGGCCGGCGTCGATGGCCTCCTGGACCGAGGCGACAACCATGCGGACACCGAGCTCACGGACTCGGCGGTCGCGGTAGTCGAGGGTTTCGGGAAAGTTGTGGCCGGTGTCGATGTGCAGCACCGGGAACGGGATGCGGGCAGGGTGGAACGCCTTCTCGGCCAGCCGCAGCATGACGATGGAGTCCTTGCCGCCGGAGAACATCAGGGCCGGACGCTCGAACTCCGCGGCGACTTCCCGCATGATGTGGATCGACTCGGCCTCGAGGGTGTCGAGCTGGCTGAGCCGGTAGTCGACCTCGGTGCTCATCGCGTTCCGTCCGTGGGGTCGACGCCGGTGATGGCCAGGATGCCCGCCGCTAGCTCGGGCACGCAGACGATCAGGTCCGGCAGCAGCGGGTCGGCTTGGTTGTAGCGCAGCGGGGAGCCATCGAGCCGGGTGGCGTGCAGGCCGGCGGCGCGCGCCACGGCCACCGGCGCCGCGGAGTCCCACTCGTACTGGCCACCGCCGTGGACGTAGGCGTCGACGTCGCCGAGGATGACCGCAGCGACCTTGGCGCCGGCCGAGCCCATCGGCACCAGGTCGGCGCCGAGCGCATCTGCGATCTGCTGGGTCACCGTTGGCGGACGGGTGCGGCTCACCGCGATCCGGGGGCGCCGGCTGGGGTCGAAGGGAGGCCGGACGGGCGGGTCGGCGGAGTCCAGCACCTGCTCCCGAGCCGGCAGGGCCACCGCGCCGGCGACGAGCTCACCGGCCTGCCACAAGGCGACGTGCACGGCCCAGTCGGTGCGACCCTCCTCGGAGAACTCCCGCGTGCCGTCCAGCGGGTCGATGATCCAGACCCGGTCGGCCGACAGCCGCGCAGCGTCGTCGACGGCCTCCTCCGACAACACCGCGTCGTCGGGGCGCTCCTGCGTGAGCTGGGCGGCGAGCAGGGCCTGGGCGGCCTGGTCGCCGGCGTCCTTGAGGGCGGGGGGATCGGCAAAGCCGGTCGTCGCCCGCAGCCGCATCAACTCCTCGCCGGCCTGACGCGCTAGGTCGACCGCCAGGGCGGTGTCGGATCGCGAGCCCGATGCGGCGCCCTCCAGGTCCCGAGAAGTGGCGCTGATCATGCGTTCTCCCCCTGAAAGACGCTGAAGTGGGCCTACGGCGGATATGGCGCGACCTGGAGTGAGCCTACCGCCCGGTCACGCCGCCGTGGGCTCGACCGACAACTACCTCCCGAGGGCGAGCCCGTCGAGTCGGTCGAGCACGTCGGGGGTTTGGGCGCTGTCGACCTTGCGGGCGAAGAAGTCCGGAGCGGCCGAGATGAGCGGCACGTCGTCGAGCGTGAGGTACTCCGGATGCGGCTGTCCCTCGACCCAGCGGATGTAGCGCTTGCGGTCGTTGACGACGTCGAGATGGCCGGCGTCGTTGAGCAGCAGCGACGGCACCAGGGCCTCGTCCGGGATGGAGCAACGGCTCAGGTAGCGCTCTACGCGGCCCAGGCGGGTGCGTTGGGCGAGCACGTGCGCCACCGCGGAATCGCGCAGGTTCACCCACATGTCCCCGACATAGAGCTCGGTGCCGTTGCGGAACGGCGGCCGGCGCGGGAAGGGGACCGAGCGATGGCTGCGCGGCAGCCGGCGCCGGTGCAGATAGCGCCGGCGGGTGCGCGCCTGCCAGGGGTGGACGTCGGCGGTGGGGTTGGCTGATACGCAGAACCACCGCAGGTAGGCGTCGGCGGTCGAGGAGGCGAGGTCGGCCTCCACCGCAGACATCGACCGGGCGGGGTAGTCCTGCCCGGAGACCAGCAGCACCCAGGACAGGTCCGGCACCGCGGTCGCCGCGAACCCGATCGTGCGCAGCATGGTCCGGGCGAGGTCCATCCCACCCCAGTGGCAGGGCCGCGGGTCGGGCACCACCAGCAGCGAGTCCGATGCCGGCAACCCGAGCTCGGGTCCCCTCGGGTCGTGGTGGACGACTGCCACCGTGTTGGTGCCCTCGGTGATCCGGCCGACCAGCCGCCGGACCAGTGGCGGGTCGCGGTGGGAGAGCACGACAACCACGACCGGGCCGGCGCTCACCGGCTACGCCGCACGTCGAAGTGCGGTTCGCGGGCGATGCTGCGGAAGACCGCCATCGACCCCGGCGCCGTCCGCAGCGACATGTCGTAGGACGGCGTACTGGCGGTGTTGTCGGCGTCGAAGTAGACCAGTGCCTTGATCTTCGGCTGCGTGGCCACAAACCTGCCCATGTCGGCGAGCCACTTCTGGCGTACGTCCTCGCCTCGCTCTTTCTTCATCCCGAACTCGCCGATGACGATGGGCTTGGGATGGGCTTTGGCCCAGTCGAGGAAGGGTCCGACCGCGACATCGAAGGGCTTGACCGCCTTGGTCGGGTAGGTGTCCGCGCACAGCCAGTCCACCTGGTCATCGCCGGGATAGAACGGCTGCGCCCGGTTGTCGACGAATCCCACGGCCAGCGGGCACCACACCCAGGCCACATTGGTCACGTGCCGCGTGGCGAAGACCGCCCGGATGTGCTTCCAGGCCGCGATGTAGCTCTGTGGCCCACCGATCTCACCCTGCAGGTTGGGCCGGTCCATCTCCCAGCGCCACTCGAGCAGGACCGGCACACCCCAGGCCTTGAGGTCGTCGGCGCGCTGACCGATGAGGTCGTCGTAGCGGCCGGCGGCGATGTCGGCCGTGCTGGTGCCGGCCCATGACAGCAGCACGTTCTTGCCGGCCGCGGCGAACGCCCGGTCGTCAGCTGACGGGAACGGCTCGTCCCACCGGTGATAGACGTGGACGATGTCCAGCGGTCGACCGAGCAGGTGCTCGAAGTCGGCGACGGCGGCCATCCGCCCGTCCGGCGTCGCCTCGGTCGGCTTCACCCATGCCCCGATCCAAGTGCCGCTCAGCGGCGCGGCTGGGGCGGCGCCGGCTCCCGGGCGCGGACCCTGGGTCGCGGGCGAGGGGCTCCCGCCGGCCGGCGACGGTGACGCGGCAGAGTTGCTGCGGTGGGCCGGAGCCGAGCTGCTGCACGCGGCAAGGACGAGTCCGGCCAGCAGGAACGCCACCAGAAACGCTCGCCGCCTCAATCCCGCTCCCCGTCCTGGTGGCCGTGTTCCCACCTATGATGCCTGCCGAGGAGGCTCCGATGACCGTGCTCGGCAGATCTGCCGGGGCGCCGCCCGCCCGGGTGGCCTTCATCGGCGGCACCGGACGCAGCGGCAGCACGCTGTTGTCCCGGGTCCTCGGAGCGGTCCCGGGACTGTGCTCGGTCGGCGAGCTGCACTGGCTGTGGAGCTACGGCGTGCTCAACAACCGCAGCTGTGGCTGCGGACGGGACTTCGCCGACTGCCCCTTCTGGACGGCGGTGGGCGCGCGCGCCTTTGGCGGCTGGGACCGCGTCGATGCGACCCGGGCCAACAGCCTGCGCCGCGACCTGACCCGCAACGCCCGGATCCCACAGCTGTGGACTGGCGGGTCGGGCCGCTTCGCCCGGGACCTCGAGGAGTACGCCGGCCTGGAGTCGGCGCTCTACGCCGCGATCAGCGCCGAGAGCGGCAACAGCGTCATCGTGGACAACTCCAAGCAGATGGCGGCCGCGCTGATCGCCCGCCGGGCACCCGGCGTCGATCTGTCGGTGATCCACCTGGTCCGCCGCAGCCATGGCGTGGCGTACTCGTGGACCAAGAGCGTCGCCCGCAGCGACATGGGCGGGCGGGACATGCGCCGGCGGTCGCCGGCGCGCACGGCGCTGCGGTGGACCGCCGACAACGGACTGTTCGAGACGCTCGGCCGGTCCGGCACCCCCCGGCTGCTGGTGCGCTACGAGGACTTTGTCACCGGCGCCCGCGAGCAGACCGAGCGGGTGCTGGAGTTCGTCGGCGTGCCGGCTGACGCGCCGGCGCTGTCCTTTGTCGGCGATACCTGGGTGGACCTGGGCAGCGACCACAGCGTGTGGGGCAACCCGATGCGGCTGCGCACCGGGCGCGAGGCGCTGCGCCCCGATGACGCGTGGCGGACCGGGCTGCCGGCGCCGGCCCGACGTGTGGTGACCTCGCTGAGCCTGCCGGCGCTCCTGCGGTACGGCTACCTGCCGGAGCGGCGCTCAGGCGGCGGCTGACCGACCGCCGCGCCGTCGGACGTTGGCCAGCGAGGCGAGATCGAAGATCCGCCGCCAGTGCCAGAGGCCGGCGAGGTACGCCGCCGCGCCGGCAACCACCGCGGCCAGGGCCACGGCGAGGGACCCGCCGGACAGCATCCGGGCGACGTAGGGCAGCACGCCGAAGCAGGTGGCCGTCAGCGCGGCCGCCAGGGCGCTGGCCCGCCCGAACGGGTGAAGGCCCATCGACAGCGTCAGCTGGGTGAGCGGGGTCAAGCTGTTGAAGAGCAGGGCAGCTGACCAGGCAACGGCAGCGCCGATGATCCCCCAGCGGGGGATGAGGTAGAGGTTGAGCGCCAGGTTGAGGCCGAGCGCGCAAAAGGCGTTGGCCATGGTCCAGGTCGGGCGGCCCGCCATGGCGAGAACCACGTCAACATTGCCGGTCGCGGTGGCCACGAGCATGGTGAAACTCAAGATGACGATGACGCCGGCGCCCACCGCGTAGCCGCGGCCGAACAGGTGCAGCAGCTGTCGGGAGAACACCGCCGAGACCAGGTAGATCGGCCAGGCCATCAGCACCAGCCATACCGTCGCCACCCGGTAGACCGTCCGGGCTGCCTCGCGGTCGCCCTTGGCCAGCAGGTGCGCGAGCTTGGGCTGGATGGTGGTGCTGATCGCCCCCGACCCCAGCTGGCCGAGCACGAGAAAGCGGGTGGCCGCGGCGTAGACGGCAGCTTCCTTGGGGCCGCGCAGGGCTCCCAGCAGCACGATGTCGGAGCGCTGCAGTGCCATTTGCGCGATGCTGCCCAGGCTTCGGGGGGCGGTGAAGCGCCAGAACGCCGCCCGGCCGTTGCCGCCGGCCACGTCCGTCTCCGAGGCCTCGCGCCCCGTCCGGCGCTCGGCGCGGACCCGTAACCGGTTGGCCCACCACAGCAGGATCAGCGCCGACGGCACGAACGGCACCGCCCAGGCCACTCCGATGCCCAGAGCGCTCCGGGCGCCGAGCCCGACGGCGATCAGCACCAGCACCAGCTGAGCCAGTGGCCGGCCGACCCGGTCGACGATTACCAGCGGCCGCATCACGCCGAAGCCGCGGGTGGCCCCCACGCCCAGGTCGGTCAACGCCGCGAACACCAGCGCGCAGGCGAGCACCCGGATGAGCAGAACCGTGCCGCTGTGCCGGTTGCCGATCAGCAGCTTGGCCAGCCCTGGGGCGGCGACGACGCCGGCCGCTCCGAGGCCGACCGCCAGCGCCGTCACTGGGACGAATGCGTCGCGGATGACGGCCTTGATCCGGTCCTGGTTGCCGGTCGCACGATAGCGGGAGATGAAGAAGACCAGTCCGGTCGGCACCCCGAGCCGGGCGACGGTGTAGACGATCACAAAGGCGCTGGTGAGGGAAAAGAACACGCCGGCCTGGGCCCGGTCGACGCTTCGGGTCACCACGACGGTGAAGGCGAAGGTGAGAATCGCCGCCAACGCCGCGCCGCCCAGGTTGAAGGCGCCACCGCGGGCGATCTGGGCGAGGTGCTGGCGCCCCTGGGGACCCTCGCCGCGGGTCGCCGGCGCCGCGCCGGTCACCGACGCCATGTCGGCACCCGTCCCCACCACTGGGCCAGCCGCTCGTCGTGCGGCGCGAAGTGCTCCTCGAGCCGAGCCCGCAGGGCCGGCGACAGCGGCGACCGGGTGCGCGCGTTGTGGCGCTCATAAGTGATCTCGCTGCTCCGTGGCAGCCCGAGGAAATCCAGCACGCCGCCGAAGGTGGGCTCCGGGTCGGTGAAGAACAGGTGGCTGTCAACGATGTGCATGCGGTCCCGGCCGACGAGAGCCTCAACCGCGGTGAGCTGCTCGTGGTACTGACCCCGGGTCAGATAGGCATGGTGCTGCCAGTCGCGGCTCTCATACCCCGGCTCGGCGAGCATGCGCTCCCGCTCGCCCCGGATCCGCTCCGGTTCCAGGTCCAGGGCGCGCTCGAACGGCTCGGTCTCATAGCCGCGGCCGAGTTCGTGGGAGTGCCCGGAGTACGCCCGCAGCACCGGGTCACGCAGCAGCACGATCAGCTTGACCGCCGGCAGGTCGCGCGCGATCCGCGAGATCGCCAGCGGGTGAAACAGGTAGTACGGGCTGGACTCACCGGTCACCGGGTGGCCGCGGCCGAGCCGGCGCAACCGGGCCGGGACCGCGAGCGGGAAGTGGCCGCGATACCACCGCAGGCCGTGGTCGTAGCGGATGTCGAAGTAGTGCACGCCCTTGCGCAGGAAGGGCCGGGCCACCAGCGGGTGCTGCATCAACGTCTTGAACATCGACGTCGTGCCGCTGCGCTGCGCGCCGATGATCAGGAAGTCCGGCAACAGGCGCACCGGTGCGGTGAGCCGGACCGTCGCGTCGGAGGCGTGCCGGACCTCACGCCGGGCAGTCCGGAGCAGGCCGGGGGAGCCGGCGGCGGCCATCATTGCGGAGGGCTTGCCCGCAGCACCGGGGTGATCCACTCCTCCACCCGGCCGAGCGCGGCGCCGGCCGCCTCCTGCCCGTCGCGCAGGTAGCGCGCTGCCAGCGCAAGCAGGTACAACCGCGCGGTCGCCCGGGCCGCCTCGGGCCGCACTCCCAGCGTCGCCAGCAGCCGAGGCGCCGACGCGACGATGCCGTGGGCCGCTGTCTGGGGATCGGAGCCCCCGATGGTGATCGCGTGATGAAGGTCATGGTGCAGCAGGTCGAAGCCGATCGGCACCGAGTCCTCGAACCGCTCCCAGTCCCACATCAGCACCTGCTTGCGCAACACCGCGACGTTGCCCGGATTGAGGTCGCCGTGCCAGGAGCCCAGCGCTACCTGTGGCGCGCCGGCGCCAAGGTCGGCAAGGGCGCCCAGGAACTCCGCGCCGCGGGGGCCGCAAGCGACCAGGGCGTCGTGCAGGCGCGCGGCGAACGGGTTGGCCGACCAGGCACCAGACCAGGCCGACAGGCCCGCGATCTCGCGCATCGCCAGCAGCAGGGCCGACCGCGCCCGCGGACCGCTGAGCTGCGAGGCCAGGGGAAGCGGCTCCAGCACGAGCACGGCCAGGTCGCGCCAGTCCAGGCGAGCCAGGACCCGTGGCACCCGCGTGTGGCACAGGCCGGCGCCGGCCAGCCGCTCCAGGGTCACGCCCTCGCCGTGCACGAGGGCGCGAGTCAGGTCATCGTGTCCGACCTTGGCAAATGCCAGGGCCGCGCCGGCGGTGTCGGTCACCTGCAGCACCGGCTTGCGGCTGGCCCTGGCCAGGCCGACCGGCATGGTGATCAGCACCCTTGGCCGGTCCAGGGCGCCGGCGAGCAGCCCCGCTACCGACTCCGCGCTCGCCGGCCCGCGGATGGTCAGGCGCCCCGGGGAGAACAGGTCCAGCACCCCGCTGCCCAGGGCCAGGGTGAGCAGCCAACGCGCGGCCTGCGTGCGCCGGCGGGAGCCGGTGAGCTGGCGGTAGACGGCGCGGGCGCCGGCCCGGGGGTGACCCGCCGGCACGACGATGCGCGGGTGTCGCGGCGACGGGAGCAGGAGGTAGCCGCCCAGAGTGTCGCCCGAGCGCACCCGGCCCAGGGACTGCAGATGCAGCGGGGGAGGGTACAACCGCGCGAATACTTCTGCGACGTAGCTGTCCGGGTTCTGGGAGAACGTAGCAACCCCGCCGGCGTCCCGGCTCACGTGGCTGCGGCGGCGCGGCGTCGGGCCGGCACCCGAGCGGCGCCCGCGGAGCCGCGCCAGACCAGGCCGATGATGATGAACGGAAGAGCCGGCGGCATGATCAGCATCAGACGCGGACCTGCTGGGGGTAGGTCGCGACGTCAGGTGGCCCAGCCATGCGGCAAACCCCTTCGCGGATCGACTTGGTCCCTCGAGCAGCGGTCCCTCGGGCGGCTTTCCCGTCCAGCATTACCCGTCAGCATTACCCGTTCAGCATAGGCGGCGATTGCCGACGCTTTCCGGCCTTCCGTCGCATTGCCACCACCGACGGTAACGGCTCAGCGGTACCCGTACCTGCGCATCAACGGCCAGGTCACTGCCACGGTGACCACCTGCTTCCAGCGTGGCAGCTCCCGGCGCCACGCCTCGTCCAGGCGCAACGGCACCGGCCCGGTGCGCATCCGAACGCGGCCGCCGGCGATGGCGTGGCTGGCACCGGTGGCCAGTCCCTCCGGGCCCAGGAACGACGTCGCCTCCGGGGTCGGGACTTCCCCCATGAGCTGCTGGACCGCGCTCATCGCCACGACCGGCTCGGCTACCAGATCCTCGTAGCGCACCCGAAGCACCGGCACGCCAGAGCGACTGAGGGCCTCGGTGAGCAGGTTGACGGTGAGCCAACGCCGGACGGTCTCGCGCAGGGAGCGGCGCTTGAGATAGCTGCGCGCGCCGGCCTTGTCCGGTAGGGCCACCTGACGGCTCCAGGAGTTCACCACGCCGCGGGGGTCCCGGACGACCTGCACCACACGCAGGTCGATATCTTCGGCGGTCGCGAGCAGGTGTGCGGTCGACGGGCGCTTGCTGGAGTCGACCACGACGCGGGCGCCGGAGACCTCGGCGATGCCGCGGTAAACGTCGGTGGTCAGCGCGAGGTAGCGCCGGACCCGGTCGCGGTGGCGCGGCAGCAGCCGCCCGAAACGCGCCAGCGGCAGGCGTGCGGTGGTGTCCACCCGACGCTGCAGGTCGAGGACGTCGGCGGCGTCGATGCGGTCCCAACCGCCAAAGGCGGCCGCGCCCACCCCCTGCCAGAACGGGCAGGCGCTGAACACCTCACCGCACGCGCAGAGCTGGTCGCGGAGGAGGCCGGCCTGCCACATATAGAACAGCTCGCCGACATCGCAGTGACCGGGCAGCTGCCCCACCATCAGGTCGAACAGCGTGGAGCCACTGCGCGGCATCCCCCCGACGAACAGCACCGGCAGTCGGGTGCTGTGTGCGGGAGATCGGGCCGGCGTCATCGGTAGCCGTATCCCAGCCGGGCGGGCAAGGTGACCGCGCCGACCAGGCGCCGCGCCTGCGCCGGCATCTCCTGCCGCCAGGCATCGTCGAGGCGCAGCGCCATGGTGCCGCCGCCCAACCGGATGCGGCCGCCGGCCACGACGTGGGTTGCGGGCACGGCCAGGCTGACCTGATCGCCCTCGCGGCGCAGGAATCCGAAGTCGATAGTTGTCGGGTCCAGACCCTCGGCGCGGGCAATCCGGGACAGCTCGCGCACCGGATCCCCGACCAGGTCTTCGTAGCGCACCCGGACGCTGGGCACGCCGAGCACGGACAGGCTCGACATCATTGCATTCACCGTGACCCAGCGCCGGCCCACCTTCAGCGTCGCGGTGCGCGGCATCTGCGGCCCGAGGGCGGCGCCCGGCGGGAGCTCCACGTGCTTGTTGAACGAATACGCCACGCCGCGCGGGTCGCGGACCACGTGTGCGACGGTCAGGTCCAGGTGTGGGACCTGGCGCAGCACAAAGGCCAGCGACGGACGCTTGGAGGAGTCGACGACTACGCGCGCGCCGGCCACGACGGCGATCCCGGTGTAGAGCGAGCGCAGCACGCCCGTGTACTCGTCGAGGGCGCGCTGGAAGCCGCGTGGCCGCGACGGCGCCATCAGCAGCGGAATGCGCGACGTCGCGTCGACCGCGTCCTGCAACGCCATCATCCGTTCGGCATCGATTGCGGCCCAGCCGGCATCGCCGAAGGCGGTGTTTCCCACCTCGGTCCAAAAGGGGCAGGCGGAGAAGGGTTCGCCGCACGCGCACAGGCCATCGTGCAGGAGCGCGTTGCGCCACAGGTAGAACAGCTCGCCAACGGCGACGTGGCCGGGCAGCAGGTCCAGCATTAGGTCGGTCAGCGTGGAACCGCTGCGCGGCATGCCACCGACGTACAGCACGCGGGGCATCGGAGCACGGGACTGCGCTGGCATCGCCCCAGCCGGCATGGGAAGCCCCCCCGAGGAGTCTTGCGGCGCCAGCAACACTAGTCGCTTAGCGGCGGGGGAGTGCTCAGCGACGGAAACGGCCCGACGAAGTCGAGATCGGTCACGTCATAGCCGAAGTGGGCGATGCGGGCACTCAGCCGGGCGCGGACTGCGGCGACCGATCGGCGGGCCCAGGGGCTGCTGCTGCTGGCCCGCTGCGCCCACTGAGCCTCGTAGGTGTCGCTTCGGTGGCGCTCGAGCGTCGCCGCCGGCACCGGACCGTCCAGCTCCAGAAAGCCGCCGAGCTCGGCGAGGGTGCGCTCCGGTTCGGCGATCAGGTGCTCGTAGCGGACGACGTGCACCGCACGCAGGTGGGGGGAGTCGGCCAGGAACGTCTCGTACGCCGCAAGCCAGTGCTCGATGAGTCGCACCAGCGGCGTGCGCTTGGCCCACCGGCTGGTGGACAGCGCCACCACCACCGGGTGGCGGACGACGATGACCTGGCGGGACTGCGGAAACAGCGCCTGAAGGAACCGCGTCATGACCACGTTGGGCGGAGATTTCTCCACCAGGACCGGGCAGGCCAGGTCCCAGTAGCGCGACCAACCGTCGAACAGGCGGTCGGCATTTGCTGGCGTCGCCAGGGACGAGGCCTCCGTCAGATGCGCCTTCGGGGAGAAGGCAAAGCGTCCCGCGCCGCCGTGGATCCGCGCCGGCGGGTAGACGTCCTGCAGGTGCTGACCCTCGTCCTCGGTCTTGCCGGTATGGGCGAACCCGCTGACCTGGGGGTGGGCGGCCAGCAAGCGGGCCAGGGCGGTGGTGCCACTGCGGTGCACGCCCCCGACGAACACCAACTGGTGGCGCGGTGCTGGCATGCGGGTCCTCCTCCGGCTCCCCGCACGGGACGGGTCCTGCCTGGCGGGCCCGCCCCGTGGCTACCGCGGCGTTAGGTGCTAGTCACAATACGGCCCGGCAAACTGTGACCTATCTCATAGTCATTTCTAACCATCCGCGGCCGGCTCTTCTCGGCGATGTCGGAGCGCTGTTACGTACCGTGATGGAATGCGCTCACTCGGCCCTGATCTGCCGCGCGTCGCATACGCTACGTGACCAGGCGCGGCGTTACCGGGCAATTCTGGCCGGGGCGGCGACCGGTCCGCTGCCCAAGACGCGGCTGGACATCGGTCGGCAGCCACTTCTAGCGTCCGTAGCAGCACCAGCCGGCCGGCGCCATCGGGGAGCCAGCCAGCCGCTCCCGAGGGGGGCGGTGGCTCCCCCGACGTGAGGACCTCCATGCGAGCCCAGCGCCGCCCTGCCCCCGTCCGCGCCCTAGTTCGACGCCTCCGCTGCCGGCCCCTGCGGATGACCCCTCGCCGGGGGCTGACGATCGCCGGCACCGCCATGGCTCTCGGGCTGGGGCTGCTGCCGGCCGCGCCGGCCCGCGCCGCCAGTCCCTCCCACCCGATCATGTTCGGGGCCGTCGGCAACAGCGAAGCCGGGGTGGCCGCCAATCAGGAGGTGCTGGGCCGGACGCTGCGCGGCCTGCGGGTCTACAAGAACTGGGACAGCCGCCTCTTCGGTAGCGCCCAGACGTGGGCGCGCGACACCGGCCACACCCTCTTCCTGTCCCTCGACTCCCGGCGGGACAACGGCTCCGCCGTCAAGTGGGCCGACGTCGCCGCCGCCCGCCCCGGCAGCGCGTTGTACGCCGACATGCTCGCCCAGGCGGTGCAGATCAAGGCGTTCCGGGCGACGGTCTATCTGGCGTACAACCACGAGCCGGACGCGAAATGGTCCACCGGCAGCGGCACTTCACCCGCCCAGTTCGCTGCTGCGTGGCGCAAGGTCATCTCGGTGTACCGGGCGGCCGGCGTCACCAACGCAAAGTACGTCTGGGTAATGACGTCCTACTCCTTTCGGCGCACAGACGGCCACCGAGCCGAGCTCTACTACCCCGGCGACGCCTACGTCGATGACATCGGCTCCGACGGCTACAACTGGTACAAGTGCCGGGACGGCGGCGGGGGCTGGGCCGACGCGGCCACCATCTTCGGTGGCCAGCGAGACTTCGGCACCAAGCACCGGAGCAAAGGACTCATGATCTGGGAGTTCTCCTCGGCCGAGGACCCGCAGTCCCCGGGTCGGAAGGCCAGCTGGTTCCATGATGTCGAGCGCCTTTTCCAGACGCCGTCCTGGAGCCAGTACCGTGTGCTGCTCACTTGGGAAGGTCGTTCGCACGCCGGGAAGCTGAACTGCCAGTTCGACTATCGGAGCTCTTCCAGTGCCACGGCCGCGTGGAAGGCGCTGGGCAACGACTCCGCCTACACCGCGGTCCGGGTTGGCTGACAGTTCCTCGGATACCTTGGCGGGATGCCTGAGCCCGGCCAGTACGGCTCGACCGCACTTCCCGGCCGGCGCTGGGCGGGGCTGGACCGGCGGACGCGGTGGCTGGTGGCGCTGGCCTGCGTGGTGGCCCTGGTCGCCGGCGGCACCGTCGCCTGGCTGCGCCGCCCGGTCGCGCCGGCTCCGGCGCCGGGCGGATCGGTCGGTCAGACCCTGCAGGTGGCCGCCGCCCGCCCCGGCGTCCCGGTGCCGACTCGCGGGTACTACTGGGGCGGTACCAACAACCACGACACCTCAACTGTGCCGGGCTGCCCGTTGCCCAGCACCTACGCCGGCAAGGCCGGTCAGTACGGCGGTCTAGAGTGCAAGATCAGCTGGGCGGCGACCCAGCTCAAGCTCGCCGCCGGCGTGGGTGCACGCTTCCACACCAGCATGGCCCGCGCGTACCTGGACGGGCAGTTCGGATGCCGGGACCAGCAGGCGCGGCTGAAGCCCGGCGGCGACATCTTCGAACTGGCCGCGGCGCCGGGCAGACGGGTGTTGCTGCTGTCCACTCGCTGTGGACCGTGGCAGGAGCTCGCCAAGGGCCGCGGCCACGCGGCCGCCGACACCTACCTGCGCCAGGACGTCGCGCTGCTGGAGCGCCTACCCGTACCGGTGATCTTCGTCTTCCACCACGAGCCCGAGGACGAGGCGTGCGGCGCGGCCCAGGCCCTGGGCACCCCGGATGAGTTCCGGCGAGCCTTCCGCCAGTTCGCCACCGACGTCCGCACGGCCGATGCCCAAGACGGCCGGGCCAGCATCTCCACCGGCTGGATCCTGATGAACGCGACCTTTGGTGCCGGCGCCCGCGGCGACCACCTGCCGTTCACCGGCTGCACCGCTCGGACCACCGACCAGGTCACTGGCGACGATCCGTTGCGCAATCCGGAGAACTGGTATCCCGGCGACGACGCGGTCGACTGGGTCGGTGCCGACGTCTATACCCATGGCACCGACAAGTCCCTGCGCAATGCCGTGCGGCCGTTCACCCGCTGGGCATCAGCTCCCTGTCCCGCCGTGCATCCGGCGCGCGACTGGATCTGCACGCCGGCGCGAGCTCGCCGCCCGCTGATGCTCGGGGAGTTCGGCCCGGGGCTCGCCAAGACCGCGCCGCCGACCCAGGCGCAGAAGGCCGCCTGGCTCAACCAGCTGCGCGCTGACCTCCACAATCCGGCAGTGCGCGAGTTCGACCGGATCAGGGCGTTCGCGTATTGGAGTTCTGGGGCCCAGAACGTGATCGACATGCCTGCCGACCCTGCGCACCCTGCGTTGCGGGCGTACGCGATGCTCACGCTGGAGCCGCTCGTGCTGCGCCCGGTGCTCCCGCCCACCGGCTGACCGGGCTCGCGACCGCGGGTTTCACGCCTGGCTCACGCCACGAGCCTCTATGCTCGAAACATCCCGGCTGTCACCGACAGCCGAAGGCAAAGCTGTCCGACGCTAAGGATGTCTGGCTCCATGGACGACATGTACCCGGCTGACTCGGCGCGCTTCGTGTCCGATTACGCGGCAATCCTGCGCCGGCGGTGGTGGATCATCGCGCTGTGCGTCGTCCTTGGTGCGCTGCTGGGATATGCGTTGACCAAGGTGCAGAACAAGGTCTACGACGCCAACACCCAGGTGCTGGTCGCCGCTACCGGTACCGCCGATGGTGGGCAGCAGGTGGGGTCGCGGACCAACTCCGGTATCAACCTCGACACCGAGGCGCAGCTGGTCAAGTCGCAGGTTGTCGCCAACCAGGCCAAGGTGCTGCTGAAGAGCCCCTCGACTGTCTACACGCTGACGCAGGCCCTGACCGTCACCGTGCCGCCCAACACGCAGGTGCTGGACATTTCCTTCGCCGCCTCGACGCCCAAGGCGGCGCAGGCCGGCTCGCACGCCTTTGCCCAGGCCTACCTCGCCAACCGTCGCGTGCAAGCGCAGAACGACCTTGACCGCCAGGTCGCCGCCCTGAAGACGCAGCGTGCCGCGCTGGACATACAGCTGACCGCTGTCTCTGCGCAGATCGCGGCTCTGCCTACGAACTCGCCGCAGCGCCAGAGCGCCGAAGCGAAGCAGGGGATCTTGTCGAACCAGATCACCGCGCTGGCCAACAGCCTGAGCCCGCTGCTGGCCACCGCGGTCACGCCCGGCTCGATCATCTCCGACGCCCTGCTGCCGACGCAGCCGAGCAGCCCCAACAAGCTCATTGACGTCGGCAGTGGGCTGTTCGCCGGCCTGCTGATTGGGCTGGCGATGGCGCTGCTGGTGGACCGCCGCGACCGTCGCCTGCACAGCGCCTCGGAGGTGCGGGCCCTCACCGGTCTGCCGGTGCTGCTCGAGGTGCCCCGGGGATCATTGCCGGCGGCGGTGGCCCGAAGGTCCGGCCCGCAGGCGCAGTACTTCGGACGGCTTCGCAACGGCGTCCTGTCCGCCCTCGCCGCAGCGCCGGCCGGGCCGGCCGGTCGGGGAGACCAGGCGCGTTCCAACGTGGTACTGATGCTGGGCGCATCGCCGGGCGCCGCGACCGGCGTGGTCGCCGCCAACCTCTGCGCGGCACTTGCCCGTCCTGGGCACCCGGTGACCTTGTTGTGCGCCGATCCCCAGTCCCCCTCACCTCACCTGCTCGGAGTGACCGGCCAAGCCGGCCTGTCCGATCTGCTCACCGCAGGGGCGGACATCGGTGCCGTTCAGCAGCCTTCTCCCGTCTGTCCGGGCGTCTATGTCGTCGTGCCCGGCACGACGGCCGACAGCGACGAGCTCGTCGCGGACCGAATCGGCGGGATTGTCGATGCGCTACTGGCCTATTCGGAGTACCTGGTCATCGAGACCCGACCGGCCCGCAGTTCGGCCGAAGGCCAAGCGCTCGCCGGCCTGGCGCAGGAGTCCTTTGTCGTCCTGGAGACCCGCCGCTCCCGCCGGGAGGACGTGAGTGCCGTCATACGGCAGTTCGAGCAGGTGGATGCTCCGCTGGGTGGCGTGGTCGTGGTGCCCCCGGTCAAGTCAGGTTCTCCCGGCCGTCGCGAACGCGGCGGCACCGGGGGCAGGTCGGTCACCGGAGCCACCAGGCTGAGTCAGGACGCATCCGGTACGTCGAACGCTGAGCCGGAGACGGTCACCGCGCAATCTCCCCGATCCTGATCCCGGTGCGCCGCTCGACCGCCCGCCGGCGGATACAGGTGGCCGCTGCTGTGACGTCCGGGCTGGTGCTGTCGGCCGGCTGCGGTGGCTCCGGCGAGCCGGCCGCCGCGACCCCCTCGCCGTCTGTCACCCCGTCGTCGAGCCCGTCCTCGAGCCCTAGGCCGGCGGCGACGCCCGCTCCCGTGGCGCTGGCACCGCTGACCGGGCTACCTTCGTCGCCCGGCCTCGCCGGCCGGCCGGCGATGGGCGTCATCATCGGGCTGTATGGTGGCGTCCCCCCGGTCGGACTGTCCGACGCCGACCTCGTCTACACCGAGTACGCCGAGGGCGGCCTGCTGCGGCTGATCGCCGTCTTCCAGTCACGCGACTCGGCGTCGGTGGGCCCAGTGACCACCACACGGCCGGCCGACCCGCGGGTGCTCGAGGTGTTCAAAGGGTGCGTCGGCTACGCCGGCGGGTCGACCGGGATGGTCAAGCAGCTGACTGCCTCCGGCGTGTGCGGCATCATCGCCGGCCAGTTCACCAGCACGGCCGCCCTATATGCGCGAGTGACCAAGGGTCGGACCGCGCCACCGCCGGCGTTCGTCTATGCCGCCCCCGGGCAGCCGCTGGGCTCGGTCTCCGTGACGCCGGCGAGAACCCTCGTCGTCACCCCACCCGGGCGAGCACCGCAGACCTGGACCTACGACCCCACGGCGCGGCTATGGCGCTCGACGGTCAGCGGTGCGCCGGTGTCGGCGGCCAGCATCGAGGTGCTCACCATGGCCTACCGCGGGATCGTCGTGCACTCGCCGCTGCGCACGCTATACGGCGCGAACGTGTACGGCCAGGGTGCGGCGACCGTGGTCTCCGGCGGCCACGCGGTGCACGGCTCGTGGTACCGGCCGAGTGCCAAAACTCTGGTCAACATCGTCGACCAGGCCAAGCAGATCGTGCACCCGGCACCCGGACGGGCCTGGGTGCTGTTCGCCCCGACCGGCTCCACCGTCGTGGTGCACTAGCCGCGGACAAGCCGGTGGGCGGCACCCGGGTGACCGGGTTGCCGCCCACCGGCGTCAGCTGCTGTTAAGCCGGGGGCTTGCAGAGCCCGGCCGGGTTGGACGTTGCACCGGTGTTGTAGCGCCAGAAGTTGGCGGTGTGGGCGGTCCCGCTGCCGGACGACAAGTCCTGGCAGTCGTAGTTGCCGTTGCCACTCGCCTTGTTG
>JAABUK010005146.1_pt1 | contig 20664 bp, 22 predicted proteins | sample 5559141 | NCBI WGS metagenome assembly JAABUK01 (sample SAMN10711869, study PRJNA513367) | rock metagenome | isolation source: Antarctica rocks | place: Antarctica: Victoria Land, Pudding Butte nord | collected 2016-01-03
GCTGGACGAAGAACCGCGCCTGGACATCAGCGCGCGCAGGCCTCAAGATCCACTTCGGAGACCGATTCCCCGGCTAACCATCAACCCAAGTCGCCTCGGCCTCACACACAGAAGAACGGACAGTCTCTCGATCGAGGCGACCTCGCCGCCGCCCCAGCGCGCGGCGAGCGGGAGCTTGGCGTGGGCGTCGACGATCCGGGCGTTCGCCGTACGCCCGCTCCCCGTAGCGAATCCAGTCGCCGATCCACCACTGGCACGCCCGGCCGATCCGGCCGAGCGTCACCCCCGCCCGCTGCCAGGGCGTAGGCGCCGTTGCGCTGCCTACGCTCCCTGACGTGGCCACGGATGGCACGAACTGGCACCCGCGGGATCTCCGCGACGAACGGCTCGCCGCCGCGCTCGCCGCCGGCGCCACCTACCACGACGCCGCCGCCCGCTCCGGCCACTCCCTGAGAACGGCGAAGCGTCGTGGTGCCGATCCCGACTTTGCCGCCTACGTCGACGGCCTGCGCCGCGACGTGGCGCGGAGGGTCGCCCGGCGCCTCGGCGAACTCGCGGATCGGGCCTGCGACACGCTCGGCGACCTCCTCGCTCCCGGCGAGCCCGCCCCGACGCGCCACGCGGCGGCGCGCACGATCCTCGACTCTGGCGCCAAGCTCCGCGAGCAAGCGGAGCTAGTCGAGCGCATTGAGGCCCTTGAGGCGCGCCGGCCGGACCCCGGACTGAGGGCGGTCTCGTGACGTTGCGTCAGCGCGTGGAGCGCCTGGAGGGGCCGCGGACACCGCCCGTGGACGAGGCCGCGGTGGACGCCGAGATTCGGCAGCTCGTGGCCGTCGTCGGCGAGGACGCCTTCTTGCGCGTGCTCGCTGAGGTCGAGGCCGACTTCGCCCGCCGCGGCGAGCAGTAGAGCCGCCGCTCAGGCTGCGAAAATCCCGTGCCATGGAACCAGAAGACCGTGAACTTCTCCAGCAGGCGATCGACGCGCTCAAGGAGCGAGACGAGCAGGGCGCCGAAGAGGTCGCGATCGCCAAGGCGCTCGACGCCGAGCCCGACTACGAACACCTGGCCGAGCGCGTGGCGAAGGCCGAGGCGGGACGGGGCCGCATGACCCTCACCGAGCGCGTCCGCGCCAACGGGCATGAGATCCGGATCGTGCCGGGCTTTCGTGATGCCGTGATGACCGCGCTGCCGTCGGGAACACCCAAGCCAGATTGGACGCAAGCCGACTACGCCACCATCGCAGAGCGACGGCTACACGCGGCCCGCCAGCGCCTAGCGGAGATCCGGGCGGCGCTCGGACAGACCCCGGACCGGGGACTGGAGCTCGGGTGCGGCGCGGGACTCGATGCGCTGGCGGCGGCCCTGGGCGGGGTACGTTCGGTCGTGGGAATCGACCGCGACCCGCCGCTGACCGAGCGGGGTGAGCGCGGCGAGCAAGCGCGACGTCTGCTGGCGGCGACGTTGGCGCAGGCCGACCATCCGGGGGACCCCGAGCAACTCATTCGTGAGCTCGGCGTCGACGTGCAGAGGGGCGATGCGGCATCGCTCTCGCTCCCCGACGCGTCAGTCGACGCGGTCTGGTCGCGTACCGCCCTTGAGCACATGCGCCCGCTGGACGCCGTGTTGGCGCAGAGCGCCCGTGTCCTGCGCGAGGGTGGTATCGCCCATCACCAGATCGATCCGTTCTTCTGGCTGAAGGGCTGCCATGCGGGCGGCCTGACCGACGTCCCGTGGGCCCATGCCCGGCTGCACGCCACCGACTTCCGTCACGCCGTCTGCCGGGCCGAGAGCCGCGGCAGGGCCGAGCGCCGCGCCGCCTTCCTGGCGACGCTGAATCCCTTGGGACTGGCCGGCTGGCGGATGGCGATCACCGCCCAGAGCGCGTTTGAGGTCGTGTCGTGGGACGAGCGTCGCTCCGCGCCGGCCGAGCGGCTGCTCGCCCAGCACCCCGATGTCGAGCAGACGCTGCTGGACGGCGTGACGCGCTCCGATCTGACCTGCTGCGCCATCGTCGTGGTCCTGCGGCGTCGAAGCGACGCCCGGCGTCGCGGGCCCATGCGAAACAATCCTCAGCCGATCGGGGCGTAGGAGCAGATGCCCCCTCACACCGCGTCCCGCGGCCCCGACCTCGCCGTGGTCCTCAACGGCTTCCCGCGGTTGTCGGAGACGTTCGTCCTGCACGAGCTGCTTGACCTGGAACGCCGCGGGCTGCGCCTGCATATCTTCGCCCTGCGCCGTCCCGACGAGCATGTGCGCCAGGACGCCCTGGACGAGCTGCGAGCCGACGTAGAGTATTTGCCCGACGGCACGCAGACCGTGCGGACGATCGCGGTGCGTGCGGCTCACGGAGCTCTGGCCCTCCAGCGCGGGGCCACCTACTTCCACGGCTTGGCCGACGTCGTCGCCTCGCCGGACTTCTCGCGCGCGCGTTTGAAGTCCTCCGTACTGCTGGCCCACCGCATGCTGCGCCTCGGAGCACCGCCGGTGTACGTGCACTTCGCCCACAAGCCGGCAACGCTGGGGCGCTTTGCCGCCCGTCTGCTCGGCGCTCCTTACGGACTGTCAGCGCACGCCAAGGACGTCTGGCTGACCCCGGTCAAGGAGCTGCGGACCAAGGTCCGTGATGCGCAGGTCGTCCTGGCCTGCACCCGTGAGTCGCGTGATCATCTCGCCGCGCTTGCCGGGACCCACACGCCGGTGCACCTCATCCACCACGGCGTGGAGGTCCCGGACGCGCCGCGCCGGGACCCGGGCAACGCGATCCCGGTCATCCTCGGCGTCGGGCGCCTGGTGGACAAGAAGGGCTACGACACGCTGCTGCGTGCCGCGGCCCTGCTGCGCAACCGCGGCACAGCGTTCCGTCTGCGCCTGGCCGGTGACGGCCCGTCGTGGGGCGCGCTGCAGCGGTTGCTGCGCGAGCTGGACCTCAACGGCGTCGTCGAGTTCCTCGGGCCCTTGGAGGCCGCCGAGGTGCACGCTGAATACGCGGGAGCGGACGTGTTCTGCCTACCGTGCCGTCAGCTGCCCGATGGGGATCGGGATGGCCTGCCCAACGTCATCGTGGAGGCGATGGTGCGCGGGCTGACGGTCGTCTCGACGACCATGCCGGGGGTCAGCGAGGCGATCATCGACGGGCAGCACGGTCTGCTCGTGGCGCCCGAGGACCCCCAGGCCCTGGCTGAGGCGCTGGACCGCGCTCTCTCCGATCCCGAGCTGCGTGATCGTCTGGGTGCCGCCGCTCGCGCGACGGCGGCCGCCCGGTTTGACCGGCACGCCAACCTGCCCTCGGTGGCCGCCGCCCTCGCCGAAGCCGGCCTCATCCGGGCCGACGCGGCGTGACGCGGCTTCTTTACCTGACCGCCGATCCCGGCGTCCCCGTCCTCGGTCACAAGGGCGCGTCGGTGCACGTACGGGAGCTGACGCGGGCACTGCACCGCTCCGGCGCGCAACTGCTCATCGCCTCCCCACGGATCCAGCCCGAAGGCGATGCGCTGGGACTCGACGTCCCGCTCACCTGGATCCCGCCCGTCCTGCCGCGTGAGCTCGGCCCCGTCGACATGAGGGCGGCGATGGACGCCCAGACGGCCGACGTGCTGGCGGCGGCGACGGCTCACGGGGCCGACGCGATCTACGAGCGCTTCTCGCTGTTCAGCCGAGCCGGCTCGCAAGCCGCCCGAGCTCTGGGCATCCCGCATGTCCTGGAGGTCAATGCGCCGCTGCGGCGCGAAGCGATCCAGTTCCGCTGTCTCCCCCATCCGGATCTCGCGCTCGAGGTCGAGCGCGAGGTGCTCACCGGCGCCACGAGAGTCCTGGTCGTGTCACCCGTGCTCGTCGAGCACGTGCAACAGCTCGGCGTCCCGCGGGCGCACATCGAGGTGGTGCCCAACGGCGTGGCGGCGATCGCGGTGCCCGCCGTCGCGCGCCCGCCCGGCACCGCACTGCGCGTCGGCTTCGCCGGCAGCCTCAAACCGTGGCACGGGATCGCGACGCTCCTGCAGGCGTGCTCGCTCGCCGCGCACGACCTCCCCGGGCTGACGCTCGAGGTGATCGGCCACGGCCCCCTCGCCGGCGACGTGACTTCCCACGCGGTCGCCCCCGCCGTCCTGACGGCCCTCGGCGCGCTCCCGCACGGCCAGGTTATGCAGCACATCGCGCGCTGGGACGTCGGTGTCGCGCCGTACGCTGCCGCCGACGACTTCTACTTCTCACCCCTGAAGGTCCTGGAGTACATGGCCGCCGGTGTGTGCCCGGTCGCCAGCGCACTGGGCGAGCTGCCCGACCTCCTCGGCCACGGTAAGCGCGGTGTGCTCGTGCCCCCCGGAGACGTGCCGGCCCTCGCGCGCGCCCTGCGCGACCTGGCGGGCGATCCCAAACGCCGGGTCACGCTCGGGAGGGCCGCACGCGAGCACGTCGCCGCCCATCGCAGCTGGGACACCAACGCCCAGCGCGTCCTGCTCGCGATCGTCGGAACCCCGAACGGGGTACCAGCATGACGGCTGCGGCGCAGAACGCGGACCGGCCACAGCGAGCACGCGTGGTCCTGCACCGGTTTCGCAAGGACATCCGCCGGCGGCGCGGGGCACTGGCCGGCGGCACGGTCTTCGCGGTCATCTACGCCATCGCCCGGGTCGCCGAGCCCTGGCCGCTGAAGGTCGTCTTCGACCAGATCCTCTTCCACCGTCCCACCCACTACACGCTGCTGATCCGGCCCTTCACGATCTTCGGCACCACGCCGACCGCCCTGCTGGCCGGGGCCGGTGCGATCCTCGCCGTGCTGGGGCTGGTCCGTGGCATGGCGTACTACTGGCAGGACTACCTGCTCTCGCGCGCCGCCCAGCAGATCGTCTACAGCATCCGCGCACGGCTGTACCGCCATCTGCACAGCCTGCCGCTGTCCTTCCACCAATCCCGCAGCACGGGCGACACCCTGGTGCGCCTCACGTCAGACATCGTGATGCTGCGCGACGTGCTGATCGACTCCATCGTCAACCTCAGCTCGGGCTTTGTCCTGTTGGTCCTGATGCTCGGCGTCATGATGGTGGTGGATCCGGTCCTGACCATCGCGGCAGCGACGGTCATGCCACTTGTCGTCGTCATCTCCTCCTTCTACTCGGGACGTATCCGCACCAACGCCAAGCGCCAGCGACGCCGCGAGGGACAGGCCGCCGCGATCATGCACGAGGCTCTCGCGAGCATGTCCGTGGTTCAGCTGCACGGGGCCGAGGATCGCGAGCTGGACCGCTTCCACGCCCTGAACCGGCGCAGCCTCAAGCAGGGTGTCAAGGGGGCGCGACTGGAGGCGCGGATGAATCGCAGCATCGAGCTGGCCCTGGCCGCCGGGACGATCGTGGTGATGTGCATCGGCGCCGTGCGCTCGATGCACGGGGCGCTCACCCCCGGGGAGCTCATCGTGTTCATCAGCTACCTGCGGGCGGCCTACCGTCCACTGCGCCGCGCCTCCAAGACCGTGCAGCGCTCGGCCAAGGCGCTCTCGGCCGCCGAGCGGATCCTGGAGATCCTTGACACCGAGCCCGAGCTGACGGACGCCCCCGATGCCGTTCGCGCCCCTCCGTTGACCGGAGCCGTCGCCTTCGACGACGTGTCCTTCGCCTACCGGCCTGACGAGCCCGTCCTGACCGGCGTGAGCTTCGTCGCGCCCCCCGGCAGCGCCATCGCCATCGTCGGGGCCAGCGGCAGCGGCAAGTCGACGTTGCTGCGACTGGTCCCACGCCTGTTCGACGTCGCCGGTGGCACGGTCAGCGTCGACGGCCTGGACGTGCGCGAGCTGCAGCGCCAGAGCCTGCGCGAGCAGATCGGGCTGGTGGAGCAGGAGTCCGTCCTCTTCGGCCTGACCATCGCCGAGAACATCCGCTACGGCCGACCGGACGCTGACGACGACCAGGTCCGCGCCGCCGCCACCGCCGCCGGCGTGGACGAGTTCGTCGATCGCCTGCCGCACGGCTACGACACGGTGCTCAGCGAACGCGGCGCGTCGCTGTCGGGCGGACAGCGCCAGCGTGTGGCCATCGCTCGGGCGCTTGTGCGCGAGTGCCCGATCCTGCTGCTCGACGAGCCCAGCAGCGGGCTTGACCCCGTCACCCGCCAGGACGTCTTTGACGCCCTGCGCACGCTGATGGTCGGACGCACGACGATCCTGGTCACGCACGACCTGCGTCTCGTGCGCAACAGCGATCAGATCCTCGTGCTCGACGCCGGGCAGGTGGTGGCCCGGGGCGACTACGAGACGCTGCTGCGCGACTCGCCCCGCTTCCGCAGCCTGGCCGCCGATTTCGAGGGTGGCCCCAAACCGCCGCCCCGCGTGGAGCGCCGGCGTGTACACCGCCGTGAAGGCTTCGCCCGGCGCGCGCTCTTCTACTCGCACAACGGGGTCGGAGTCGGCCACCTGCAGCGCCAGTTGGACCTGGCGACGGCCTATCGCGCGCGCCACCCGGAGGCGGGGATCCTGATGGCGACCGGCTCGCACGCAGCCGGCATGTTCGAGTTCCCGACGGGGATCGACTACCTCAAGCTCCCGTCGCTGGTCATGACCGACCGCTACCGCACCTGGCGGGCACGCGACCTCCCGCTGGCCGACGACGACGTGCGCGAGCTGCGATCGGAGCTGCTTGAGCAGGCCGTACGGCGCTTTCGCCCCGAGCTCCTGGTCGCCGACTTCCTGCCCACCGGCCCGCACGGCGAGCTGCTCGGGGCGCTCGGCGAGCTCGAGCGCCAGGGTGGCCGGGCCGTGGCCGGCTTCCGCGACATCGTCGACGAGCCGGCGTTCGTGCGTACGCTCTGGGAGGAGAACGGGACCTACGACACGCTCGCCCGTCACTACGACGCGATCTGCGTCTACGGTGAGGCGGCCACGACGGACTTCGCCGTCGACTACGCCCTGTCGCCCGCCCTGCAGTCGCGCCTGCGCTACTGCGGCTACCTCGGACGCGGCCCCCAGACCGCCGTCGACGTGCCCCTGTATCCACGGCCGTTGATCGTGGCCACCAGCGGCGGGGGCGCCGACGGCGCCACCATGCTGGAACCGTTCGTCGCGGCCGCGGCCGCTCTGCGGCCGGCGCTCGGCGGGACCTGGCTCATGGTCACCGGTCCGCTGATGGAGACCGCCGAGCACGAGCGCCTGACGCTCCTGGCCGAACCCGCGGGGATCGTCGTCCGGCGCGTCGTGCCCAACCTGCGCTCGCACGTGGCGCTCGCCGACTGCCTGGTCGCCATGGCCGGGTACAACACCACCTGCGACGTCCTGTCCTTCCGGATCCCGGCGGTCATCGTGCCGCGTGTGGGTCTCAGTCAGGAGCAGGCCATCCGGGCCGACCGCCTGGCCGCCTGGGGTGCCGCGCAGGTCGTCGCGCCGGGCGACGGCTGTGCCCAGCGTCTTGCCGCAGCGATCTCCGAGACGCTCACGGGCCCGCGTCCGGCACCTGCGCCGGTCAGGCTCGACGGTCTGAAACGGGCCTGCGACGTCTTTGACGAAATCCTGACGCCCGTGAGAAGTGCCTCATGAACTCATGTCGCGCGCCCGTTGGACCGATGAACCATGACATGACCCCATCCTCCAGCCAGCCCCGGGCCCTAGTGACCGGCTGCGCCGGCTTCATCGGATCGCACCTGTGCGAAGCGCTGTTGGCCTCCGGCGCCGACGTCCTGGGAGTCGACTGCTTCGCCGCGTTCTACCCTCGGGCGGTCAAGGAACGCAACATGCTGGCCCTGCGCGAGCACCCACGGTTTGAGTTCCGAGAGCTGGACCTGGGCTACCGCCGCGTGATCGGCCTGCTGGATGGCGTCGACCTCGTCTTCCATCTCGCTGGCCAGCCCGGGGTTCGCCCGAGCTTCGGCGGTGGCTTCAAGACCTACGTGCGCAACAACATCCAAGCCACCCAGCGCCTGCTGGAGGAAGCCTCACGTCGACCGGTCGATGCCTTCGTCTACGCGTCCTCGTCCTCGGTCTACGGAGAAGCACCCAGCTACCCCACGGCCGAGGACAGCCCGCTCGCCCCGATCTCGCCCTATGCGATGAGCAAGTTTGCCACCGAGGAGATCGCCAAGGTCTACCACCGCACCCGCGGCGTGCCGGTGATCGGGCTGCGCTACTTCACCGTCTACGGCCCGCGACAGCGTCCCGACATGGCGTTCGCGCGCTTCTTGTCCGCCGCCCTGGCCGGTCAGCCGCTGCCCGTGCTCGGCGACGGGGGCCAGTTGCGCGAGTTCACCTACGTCAGCGACGCCGTTGATGCCACCCTCGCCGCCGCGGCGCGCGGCCAGGCAGGCGCGGCCTATAACGTGGGCGGCGGCGCGTCGGTGAGCCTGGAGGCGGTCATCGCGCTCATGGAAGAGCTGTTCGGCCGTCCCCTCATCCGTACGCACGACCGCGTACCTCGCGGTGACGTCCGCGTCACCCAGGCCGACGGGACGTTGGCCGAAGCCCAGCTCGGTTTTCGTGCGGCTGTCAGTCTCGAGGATGGCCTGGCCGCGCAGCTTGCGGCCCTTCGCCCCAGCGTGTTCCCGGCGGTCGCTGCTTAGTCCGCCTCGTCTATCCCGAAAGAACAAACAGCCATGACGCTCACCCCTCCCATCCCCCGCGCGGTGCTCGCGCTGACCGGCGCGCTCGCGCTGACCGGCGCCGGCGTCACCGCCGTGGAAGCCCAGGCCCCGACGCAGATCACGCTGAAGGTCAAGGGGACCGATGTGCGGCACACTGGTCGCTTCTGCCACAAGCGCAAGAACGTGCGGGTCTTTCGCAGGGGCCAGACCATCGAATACAAAGGGCTCGTCACCCCGCCGCCGGCCAAGCACTTTCCGGTGACGCTACGCCTTCAGATCTGTCGCAGCGGCCACTTTCACACCCTGACCAGGTACCAGTTCCAGGGAAAACGCGCGACCGGCCGCTACAAGGCCTTCTTCCGGGCCCCCCGGCCCGGGCGTCGTGCCCGGATCACCTACTTCGCCGCGCGCGTGACCGTGGGCACGACGAAGTCGCCCCGTCGCTACTTCGGCGTGCACCGGTAGCGCCCCGTGACCGTTTCCAGGCTCCGGCGCCGCTCCGCGGTCGCCGGTCTGTTGGCGATCAGCCTCCTCGGTGGCTGGCTTGTCGCCCCCGCCTTCGGCGGTCCCGGCGCCGGGACGCTCGCCAAGTCCGTCGAACGTGCCCTCAAGCGCGCCAAGCGCGCTGCCGTGCGCTCGCGCAAGGCACTTGCCCTCGCGCGCGCCGGGGCAGTGGCCAGCCCGGTCCCGCCGGGTCGTCCAGTACGAGCGCCGGGGGCGCCAGGGCGGTCGCGGTCATCGACTTTCGTGACAGCCCGGGCGTGACGCGCCAGATCGATAATCGCGGGGGGCTTGTGCTCACCGCGGTCTGTGGCGGAACGGCCAGCGTGCCCACCAACGTCGTCCGGGCGACCACGACCGTCGACAACAGCCTCCTGCACGCCACGTCGGTCGAGGCGTCGGCCGCTGTCAATGGCACCCCGATCACGCACCACCTGCCGAAGAACGACTTCCTGATCGCCGGCGTGGCCCAGGACATCGTGAGCACGGGTCACCTCCAGGGGACGGCTACCTACTCGACGCCGACCGGGACGCTGACCACGCTCACCTGCGGTGCCGAGCAGGGCGCCTTCGCCAACGGGTCGACCGGCTGCTGGTTTGGTGGGACCGCGGAGACGGAGACCAACGGATGATCCGCCGGGTGGCGGGCGGCCTGGCAGCCCTCGGCGCGCTCGCGCCGAGCAGCTGTGGCGTTCCGCCCGCCGCCCGGCCCTCACCGCGCCCGGGCGACCCCGTCGTCACGCTGCGCCTGCATGACGATGTCGGCGACGAACAGTTGCTCGCCTGTTCCCTTGTGCATCATTACGGCGTCTTCCGCGACCGGCATCCGATCCCCTTCGACGGGACCGGTCCGCCGCCGCGACGCTTCAAGGTCACGGTCAAGATCAAACGCTGCGTGGACGGCCGCTTCCAGGACTCAGGGGCGAGCGACATCCGGGGACTCGCCGGACGCTATTCGAGCACTCTGCAGCCGCCCGGAAAGGGCGTGTACTTCGCCCGCACGCGCCTGCGCACCGCAGGCGGCGACGTGCTCAGTCGCAAGACCTACTTCGAGGTGAAGTAGTGAGCGGACGGCTGGCCGGCCGTGAGGTGGCGCCCCCGCGCAGAATCGGCCAGGATGTCGCATGAGCCGCGTCGGACCGCACACACCGGCGCCCGAGGATGATCGCCGGCGCCGCCGTGATGCCGCCCGCAGGCACGACCGTGCTCGACCGCTTCCTCCGGGCCGCTCGGGGCGCCGATCCGGACCCCGAGTGCAGCACGAAGTGCAGCGCACCCGGCGAAGCGCCTGCAAACGAGCATGTTCGCTCATAGGTACTACATCTAGAGGCGGCCATCGGCGCCGAGCGGACCGGCTCTGGTCGCCACATGCACAGCGCGCCCATGCCCCTGCCGGCGTCAGTCGACCACGGGGTAACCCCCAGGTCAGTAGATGAAGGTGACGCCGGGGTTGCGCGACATGCCGGCGGCGACGCGCGCGGGGTAGGTCTGGGTCGTCACCTGGGCGAGGTGGGGCGCGTGCATCTGCGAGACCGTGAAGGAGCCGGCGGGGTCGACCGCCTCGACGAAGGCGACGTGGCCGAACGCGGAGGCCGCGCCGTAGACGCCGGACTGGAAGACCACGATGGCGCCCACCCGGGGGACGTGTCCGACGGGCAGCCCGGCGTGCACCGCGTGCTCGGTCCAGCTGTTGGCGTTCCAGTCGGTCACCGCATGCAGGAGGCCGAGTAGGTCGAACCTGCTCATATCGACGCTCTGGACGATGTCCGGCCGCTTCTCCTCGGCCCAGTCGATGCACTGTCCGTTACGGAACAACGAGATGACGATGGACGACACCCGGATCCACCACCCCTCCGCGGCGGCGCTGGCACGCAGCGCGGCATGCGGGAACGGTCCGCGGCGCGGTACCACGGTGGGATCCGCGGCTACCACCGGCGGGAGGAACTGACGCACCCGGAGATGGACACGGTGGCCGAGGAAGAGCGGCCCATGCCCGCGGCCGTTGCCGGCGATCCGCGCGACCCTGACCCGGACCCGCGCGAGCGAGTCCCGGCAGCGCAACGAGACGTGGTGATCGCCGGCGCGCGCGTCGGAGGCCACGCGAAACGTCATCAGGATGGAGCGGGCGTCGCCGGGGATCACCCGGCCGTGCCAGCGATCGATCCGCAGCGCGCAGGGCCGGCCGGCGGCGAACGTCGCCCGGAGCACGACCTTCCGGCCCGGTCGGGCCACCTGGCCGTCGGGAGTGAGCTTGGGGCCCGCGGCCTGTGCGGCGGCAGGGGCCGCCGCGAGGAGCGAGCACAGCGCGGCGGCCATGAGCAAGTGGCGGAGCATGCGCCGGGTATTCGGCAGGATTCCGGTCCTACTTGAGCCGCAGAGCCGCAGACTGGCAATTGGATCGTGCCGCTCGTTTCGCTCACCGCGGCCGCGCCCTCCACCCGACCCTCCCTGGCGGCACCCCGCGGCGACGGCCGCGCGGAGACCCGGGCGCGCGCCAGGGTCATCGGGCGGGCCGGATACGAGCGGGGATACGCTCCGCCCGGCGGGAATGGGGAGCATCTCGGGCGACATAACGGAGATCGTCGGCCGGACGCCCGTGGTCGAGCTCGGGCGGATCCTCCCGGCCGGAGCCCGGGGCCGCGTCTTCGCCAAGCTCGAGTCGTTCAACCCGGGCGGATCGGTCAAGGACCGGATCGGCGTCTCGATGATCCTCGCCGCCGAGCGCGAGGGTCGGATCGAGCCTGGGCGTTCCACGATCGTGGAGGCCACCAGCGGCAACACCGGCATCGCCCTGGCGTTCGTCTGCGCGGCGCGCGGCTACGAGCTCGTCCTCACCCTCCCGCAGGGCATGAGCCGGGATCGCGAGGCCCTGTTGCGCCTCTACGGCGCACGAGTCGAGCTCATCGAGTCCCTCGGGGGAATGACCGAGGCCGTCGATGCCGCGCGCGCCCTGGCCACCCGCGACGACGTCTTCCTGCCCGAGCAGTTCGTCAATCCCGCGAACCCCGAGGCCCATCGCAGCGGGACCGGGCCCGAGCTGTGGGACGCGCTCGACGGGAGGCTCGATGCCTTCGTCGCCGGGGTGGGAACGGGCGGGACGATCACCGGGGTGGGCGAGTTCGCCAAGGAGCGCAACCCCGCGTGCCACGTCCTCGCGGTGGAGCCCGCCGCCTCGCCGGTGCTCTCCGGCGGCGTCGCCGCCCCCCACAAGATCCAGGGGATCGGGGCGGGGTTCGCGCCGCCCGTGCTCAACCGGGAGATCCTCGACGAGATCCTCACCGTGGAGGACGAGGACGCCATCGAGCTCGCCCAGCGCCTCGCCCGGGAGGAGGGCATCCTCGGCGGCATGTCCTGCGGCGCCGCGCTCAGAGGCGCGATCAGGCTCGCGACCCGCCCCGAGTTCGCGGACAAGAACATCGGCGTCGTGCTGCCCGACTCGGGTGAACGCTACGTCACGATGCCGTTCTTCGCGCCCCCGGCATGAGGGTCGACGTCACCGACAAGCTCTGTCCGATGACCTGGGTCACCGCGAAGCTCGCCCTGGAGCGCGCCGAGCCGGGGGAGGCCGTCGAGGTGCTCTGCGCGCCGGGCTCCGAGGCGCTCGAGAACGTGCCGCGCTCGGCGCGGGAGGCCGGCCACCGCGTCTCGGTCGACGGGCCGCTCGTGACGATCGTCCGCGGGGCATGAGCGCGCTGTCGGGCGACGAGCTCGAGCGCTACTCCCGCCAGCTCGTCCTGCCGGAGTGGAGCGAGGCCGCCCAGCTGCGCGTCAAGCGCGCCTCGGTGCTCGTCCTCGGCGCGGGCGCGCTCGGGTCTCCCGCCGCGCTCTACCTCGCCGCGGCCGGGGTCGGCCGCCTCGGGATCGCCGACCCCGACGCGGTCGAGACCTCGAACCTCGCCCGGCAGGTCATCCACTTCACGCCGGACACCGGCGTGCCCAAGGCCCTGTCGGCCGCGGCCAAGCTCCGCTTCCTCAACCCGGACATCGTCGTCGACCCCCACCGGGTCCGGCTCGAGCCCGAGAACGCCCGCGCGCTCGTGGCCGGCCACGACTGCGTCCTGGACTGCTCGGACTCCTTCGCAACCCGCTACGCCGTCAACGACGCCTGCTGTGCGGAGGGGACGCCACTCGTGGAGGCGGGGGTGCTCGGGTTCCGGGGGCTCGTCATGGCGATCCGGCCCGGGGAGAGCGCCTGCTACCGCTGCGCATTCCCGGATCCGCCGGCGCCCGGGGCGGTCCCGAGCTGCGCGGAGGCCGGGGTGCTGGGACCGGTCGCGGGGGTGGTGGGCTCCTGGCAGGCGCTCGAGGCGCTCAAGCTCACTGCCCGGGTCGGCGAGCCGCTGCTCGACCGCTTCCTGGAGTGGGACGGGCTCTCGGCGCAGGTGACCGAGGTGCACACCGCGCGCCGGACGGACTGCCCGGCCTGCGGCGATCTCGCCCGATAGCCTCGCTCGCCATGTTCGGGCTCGGGACCGTGGCGCGCGCCGCCGGCGAGCTGCGCCGCGACGTCCGCGCCGTGCAGGAGCGCGATCCCGCCGCGCGGGGAATCGGGACCGCCCAGATCCTCGCGCTCTGGCCGGGGGTCCACGCGCTGCTGACCCACCGCGTGGCCCATGCGCTCGACGGCCTCGGGGTGCCGCTCGTCCCGCGGGTGCTGGCGGGGTCGGCGCGGGCGCTCACGGGGATCGAGATCCATCCCGCGGCGTCGATCGGCGCGTCCTTGTTCATCGACCACGGCCACGGGGTCGTGATCGGGCAGACCTCCGAGCTGGGCGACGACGTCACCCTCTATCAGGGTGTGACCCTGGGCGGCACGGGCTTCGCCACCGGCAAGCGCCATCCCACGGTGGAGGACAACGTGACGATCGGCTCGGGGGCGAAGCTCCTCGGGCCGATCCGGGTGGGGCACGGCTCGAAGATCGGCGCGAACTCCGTGGTGATCCACGACGTGCCGCCGAACTCGACCGTCGTCGGCAACCCGGGACATCCGGTACGGGTGGACGGGCGGCGGCCCGAGGGACCCGACGCGGACTGGGTCCACCTCCCCGATCCGCTGGCCGACGCGATCGGCGCGCTGAGCGCCCGGGTCCGGGAGCTCGAGCGCGAGCTCCAGAAGGAGGGCGGGGAGGTCCGGCCGCTGCGCCCGGTCCGCGGGCCGAACCCCGCGGGCGGGTGAGAGTGCGCGGGCTGCTGGGCGAGTTCCGCGAGTTCGTCGTCCGGGGGAACCTGGTCGATCTCGCGGTGGCGGTGGTGATCGGCGCGGCGTTCGGCTCGGTCATCACCTCGCTCGTGAAGGATCTCGTGACCCCGCTCATCGCCGCGATCGCCGGCCAGCCGGACTTCGGCGCCCTGACGTTCTCGATCGGGCGCGGGGTCTTCCGCTACGGGAGCTTCCTCAACGCCCTGCTGTCGTTCCTGCTCATCGCGGGCGTGGTCTTCTACCTCGTGGTCAAGCCCGTCAACGCGCTGCTCGCCGCGCTGAAGCCCGAGCCGAGCGTCGACAAGGAGACCCGCGAGTGCCCGGAGTGCCTGTCGGACATCCCGGCCCCGGCGCGTCGGTGCGCGTTCTGCACGGCCGAGGTCGCGCCCGCGCCGGCCTAGATGCCGCCCGCGGCGGTGACGAGCGCGGACACGTCACCGCGGGCCTGCAGCTCCACGGCCTCCCCATCGCGCATCGTGATCGTCACCGACCACCAGCTCTTGGCCGCGCCCTCGGTCGTCACGCCGGCGATCCCGACGCGCGGCACGCTGCCCAGGTGATCGTGGACCTGGGAGCGGCCCGGGCCAGCGGCCGCGCCGAGGGGCGTGTCCACCCGGGCGTAGACCGCCGGCCTCGAGCGGCGTGCCGTCCACTTGCGGCGGAGAGGGTGGGTACCAGATCCGTGTCGGCGACATGCACGGGGTGTACCTCCGGGACGGGAGCAGTACCGTGACTCTCGCCTCCGAGCTCTCGCCCCGGCAGGCCGGCGAGACGCTCGCGGAGCTGGGCGGGCTCCGGCGGCGGACGCGGCGAGCCGTGGGGACGCTCTGGTTCCCGCTCGTCCTCTTCGGCTCGCTGACCCTGCTCGAGACCCCCTTCGAACTGACCGTCGGGCCGCCGGCGCACGCGTTCTTCTGGCTCGTGGTCGGGCCCGTCGGCGGCATCCTCGTCGGCCGGCGCGTGCGCCGGCGGGGTCGCGTCCGGGGGATGACGTCCGGTCCCCGCGCAGGCGGCCTCCTCGGCGCGGGCATCTGCGTCGGGTGCTTCCTCCTCGGCCTGGTCGGCGGTTGGGAGGGCGGCGAGCGGGGGGCGCTGGCGGCGGCCGTGGTCTGGATGACCTTCGGCTACCTGGTCCTGGCCCGCCTCACCGAGCGGCCCGTCCTGGGGGTGACCATGGTGGCGGTGGCGGCGGTGGTCCTCGCGCTCGGCGCGGTATCGGTGCCGGTATGGGGGATGGCGCTCGCGTTCGGCACCGGGCAACTCGCCGCCGGCGCCGCGTTCCGCCGCCGCGAGGCGGCGACCGCGTGAGCCATCCCAGCCGGCGGCTCGACGACGCGGTGCACCAGCGCACGCGGCTCGGGATCCTCGCGGTTCTCGCCGAGGCGGGGCGGGCCGACTTCACCTACCTGCGGGACACGCTCGAGCTCTCGGACGGGAACCTCTCGCGCAACCTGACCCGGCTGGAGGCCGCGGGCTATGTGCGCGTGGAGAAGGTGCACGAGGGCCGCCGGCCGCGGACGTGGCTCAACGTGACCCGGGCGGGGCGCGCCGCGCTCGACGCCGAGGTGGCGGCGCTGCGGGAGCTGATCGGAGGCCTGGAGCGCCGGGCGGTGGGAACCGTGCGGCCCCGTGCGCTGCCCGAGGCTCAGTAGAAGACGGTGCGCGTTCGGTGGCGGGGACGGGACTTGTATCCGGGTGACTGGCCGCGGTGCCAGAGCCACTCATCGAGCAGGCGGGGCGGGGTGCCGGTGCGCCGGCTCAGGAGCTCCACGGCATGCAGGGCGCAGGCGCGGATCTCGACCTCCTCGCGGGACCCGGGTGCGATGAGCCGTCCGGCGTCGATGCGCGCGGCGAGCGCGTCGTCGTAGCGCAGGACCCCGTCGACCCGCAGGACGTGGGGGACGAGGTTGTCGGCGAAGATCGTGAGCCGGTCGACGTCGGGGAAGGTGGCGAGCCCGGCCTGGGCCAGGTCGTGGGGGAGGATCTGGGCGCGCTTGTAGAAGCCGCGGTCGGCGAAGAAGGGCAGGCCGCCCGCGAGCTCCGTGGCGAGCGCCTCGGCGGTGGGCGGGAGCTCGGGGTGGGCCTCGAGCCACGGCCCGAGGTCGTTGAGCGCGCGGGCGTGGAGGCCCATGAGCTCGTGGTCGGGATCCTGCCCGAGGACGGCGGCGACGGTGGGCGCGTCGAGCGCTGCGAGCTCCGCGGTGGACAACACGCCGTGGGTCCGGGCGTGGTCGGTCAGGGCCGACAGGATCGTCAGCGACCCGGAGCGCCCCGGGCGCTTGCGCAGCGTGGGAAACCAGCCCGAGCCGAAGTTGATCGCGTCCCAGACGAAGACGAAGCGTCGGCGCTCCTCCTCGGGCAGCTCGACGGGGTGCCACGCGGGGTCGAGGACCGGAGGCGGGGCGGGCGCGATGGCCTCCAGCGCGCCGGGATCGAGCCGCACGAAGCGGGCCGTCGCGGCCACCTCGGCGGCGTGTGCGCGGACGTCATCCAGGAGCCCCATCCGCCGCCGGTCTGCCCGCTACCGTCGAGGATGATGCCCGCTCCCGCCGCCGCCGAGCAGCTCGAAGCGCTCCTGGCCGGCCTGAACCCCCCCCAGCGGGAGGCGGTCACCCACGGGGACGGGCCGCTGCTCGTCCTCGCCGGTGCGGGATCGGGCAAGACCCGGGTGCTGACCCGCCGGATCGCCTACCTGATGGCGACCGAGCGCGCGCGGGCCAACGAGATCCTCGCCATCACGTTCACCAACAAGGCGGCGGGGGAGATGCGCGAGCGCGTGGAGGGCCTCGTCGGCCGCCGCACGCGCGCGATGTGGGTCATGACCTTCCACGCCGCCTGCGTGCGGATGCTCCGCGTCGAGGCCGCGCGGCTCGGCTACACCCGCCAGTTCACGATCTACGACCAGGCCGACGCCCGCCGCCTGACCAAGCGCTGCCTCGACGAGCTGGGGATCGACCCCAAGCGCTTCACCCCGGCGGCGATCCACAACCAGATCTCCGACGCGAAGAACAAGCTGCGCGACGCGGACGCCTACGGGAAGCTCGTCGGCTCCTACTTCGAGCAGACGGTGGCCGACGCCTACCGGCTCTACGAGTCCGAGCTGCACCGCATGAACGCGATGGACTTCGACGACCTCCTCGTGCGCGCGGTGAACGTCCTCGAGCTCTTTCCCGAGGTACGCGACCGCTACGCCACGTCCTTCCGCCACGTCCTCGTCGACGAGTACCAGGACACGAACCACGCCCAGTACCGCTGGCTCCAGCTGCTGGCCGGCGAGCACCGGAACCTCATGGTGGTCGGCGACGACGATCAGTGCCTGGTGGCCGGTACCCCGGTGCGGATGGCCGATGGGTCCCAGCGCTGCATAGAGACGATCAGGGAGGGAGAGCGGGTGCTGTCCTCCTACGGCGCGGGGGACTTCCGCCCTGCCCGCGTGACGCGCACTCACCGCTCCTACGCGCACTGGGGCGTCGCGATCACCACCGCAAGCGGCAGACGCGTCGTCTCCACCCCCGAGCACACGCACTTCGCGGGCTACCCGGACCTCGAGTACCCGGACCTCGAGCGTCCTGGGTTGCGGTTGCAGGACAACCACAGGGCCGGACAGTCGGCCCGGGAAGTGATGACCGCGACGCTCTGCGGCGGCCCGGCCGGCGGCGCGCCCCTGCATCTCGTCGAGCACGGCGGCCGGACACGCCGCTTCTCCCACCTTCCCTCCCTGATCGAGGAGCTCCCCCGCGCCGCGCCCGTCCACTGGCAGGCCCGCCTCGGCTCCGAAGCCATCCTGCCCTTCACCCCCGCCATCCTCGTCCGCCCGGGCATGACGATGTTCGGCGAGGACGGCCAGCTCGATCGCGTCGAGCGGGTCGACTGGGTCCGGCTCGACCAGCCCGTCCACGATCTCGACATCGAGCACACCCACAACTTCGTCGCGGGCGGCCTCGTCACCCACAACTCGGTCTACTCGTTCCGGGGCGCCGACATCCGAAACATCCTCGATTTCCAGGATCATTTTCCCGAGGCCCACACCGTCAAGCTCGAGCAGAACTATCGCTCGACGCAGACCATCCTCTCCGCGGCCAACGCCGTGGTGGCGAACAACCGGGGGCGGATGTCCAAGGCGCTGTGGACCGACTCGGGCCAGGGCGATCCGATTCACGTCCGCGAGCTCGAGGACGAGCATGCCGAGGCGCGGTACGTGGCCGGCGAGGTCGAGCGCCTCGTGGACGAGGGGTGCGCCCGCTCGGAGATCGCGGTCTTCTACCGGACCAACGCGCAGTCGCGGGTGCTCGAGGACACGCTCGTGCGCCGCGAGATCGCCTACCAGGTCATCGGCGGCACGAAGTTCTACGACCGGGCGGAGATCAAGGACGCGCTGGCCTACCTCGTCCTGCTCGTCAACCCGCAGGACGCCGGCGCGTTCACCCGTATCGCGAACGTCCCGCGGCGCGGGCTCGGCGCCACGTCGCTCGGGCGCGTGACCGGCTGGGGCAACACCGCCGGGCTCTCGGTCTGGGACGCCGCGGCCGAGCCCGAGCAGGTCCCCGGCCTGGGCACGGCGGCCCGCAAGGCGCTCGGACGCTTCATGGGGACCATGCGCGTCCTGCGCGAGCGCGCCGAGCAGAACGTCCCGGTCACCGAGCTCCTCGAGGAGATGCTGCGCGAGACGGGATACACCGATGCGCTGGAGGCCGAGCGCACCATCGAGGCCCAGGGCCGCCTCGAGAACCTGGCCGAGCTCGTCGAGGTCGCGCGCGAGTACGACGGCACCGCGGAGGAGCCGTCGCTCGGTGGCTTCCTCGAGCAGGTGGCGCTCGTGGCCGACACGGACCAGATCCGCGACGACTCCGGCGTCGTGACCCTCATGTCCCTGCACTCCGCGAAGGGCCTGGAGTACCCCGTGGTGCTCATCATCGGCTGCGAGGAGGGCGTCTTCCCGCACTCGCGCGCGCTCGACGAGGGCGGCCTGGAGGAGGAGCGGCGCCTGGCCTACGTGGGGATCACCCGCGCGATGCGCTCCCTCTACCTCACCTCGGCGCGCACCCGCAACGTGTTCGGCGCGCGCACCTACGGCCTCCCCTCGCGGTTCCTGTCCGAGATCCCCGGCGACCTGACCGACAACGAGCAGCACCTGCCCCTCGCCGGCCCTCGTGCGCGAGCCACGAGCTGGGACTCCACCACCGACGCCGAGCCCGTCACCTACCGGGTGGGCCAGGACGTCCGCCACGCCGCGTTCGGGGTGGGAAAGGTCATCGGCCACGAGCTCGGTGGCATCGTCGTCCTGCACTTCCGCGACCACGGCGACCGGAAGTTCGTGGCCGACCTCGCGCCACTGTCGCCGGCGTGAGGGGGGACCGGCCGTGAGCGGGGACCGGCCGTGAGCGCCACCATCATCGACGGCACCACCATCGCCGCCGCGGTGCGGGCGGAGGTGGCGCGGGAGGTCGCAACGCTCGCCGGGCCGCCGCCCGGCCTCGCGACGATCCTCGTGGGCGATGATCCCGGCTCGCAGGTCTACGTCCGCGGGAAGATCCGCGCGTGCGAGGAGACGGGGATCGTGTCCCTCCACCGCCCGCTGCCCGCGGGCACCCCGGCCGAGGAGATCGCACGCACGATCGCCGAGCTCAACGCCGACCTGGCCTGCTCCGGCATCATCCTCCAGCGTCCTGTCCCCGGCCTGCCCGACGGCGGCGCCGCGCTCTCGGCGCTCATCGACCCCGACAAGGACGTCGACGGGCTCACGCCGGTCTCCGCGGGCCGGCTCGCCCAGGGCCTCCCGGGTCTGCGGCCGTGCACTCCGCTCGGGTGCCTCGAGCTCCTCGACCGCCACGGGGTCGAGCTCGAGGGCGCCGGGGCGGTCGTCATCGGCCGCTCGGACCTGGTGGGCAAGCCGGTGGCCCAGCTCCTGCTCGAGCGCAACGCCACCGTGACGATCTGCCACTCGCGCACGCGGAATCTGCCGGCCGTCGCCGCCCGCGCCGACGTCCTCGTCGCCGCCGTGGGCCGGCCCCGCTTCGTCCAGGGCGACTGGGTCAAGCCGGGCGCCGCGGTGCTCGACGTGGGGGTCAACCGGCTCGACGAGGGCCTGGTCGGGGACGTCGACTTCGGTCCCGCCGCCGAGCGCGCCGCGCTCATCACGCCCGTCCCACGGGGGGTCGGTCCGATGACGGTCGCCATGCTCATGCGCAACACGCTCCAGGCGGCGCGCTTGCATGCGTCCGGCCGGCCTGGTCTGATGGGCCAGACACCCACCCCCTAGACCTTGGAGGCCCCCATGGGATTCGACTATCAGCGGCTGCGCCTCGGTGAGCGTGTGGCCGGCATCTGCGCCGTCCTGCTGCTCATCGTCATGTTCACGCCCTGGTACAGCATCGGGCCGCTCAATTTCAGCTCCTGGGAGGCCTACG
>JAABUK010005147.1_pt1 | contig 20664 bp, 29 predicted proteins | sample 5559141 | NCBI WGS metagenome assembly JAABUK01 (sample SAMN10711869, study PRJNA513367) | rock metagenome | isolation source: Antarctica rocks | place: Antarctica: Victoria Land, Pudding Butte nord | collected 2016-01-03
AGCGCTACGGACGATATCTGCCGCAACGGTCCCACCCACACACGCGTTCGATGGTGTACTAGGCCTACCTGACCGTACCGCCAGTCAGGTTGAGCTGTCGTCGCACACGAACTGTTGTGCCAAGCAGGGACTGGTTTTGGATACAGACTTTTGACGACCACTGTAAGCGAGGATCTGCTGGCGTTTTCTGTGGATTTTGTAAAGCCTAAGGCTCAGGTCATAGCTAGGTTAGCTATGACGTGCTAAGCAGCACATGACATAGCACGACCGACAGTCTTGCTCTGGGCTCGCTGGTTAGTCACAGCATTTGCAGACAACCCAGTGATTGGATTTCAGGTGTCCAGACTGGCAGCATGGCTTGCACATAACTTTACCATGCTGTCCCTGGTCTCAACTTGCATGTGAATCAGGCTGACATCAGGCAGCAGATTTGACATGCACATTGTACATGCAGCGCTAGGTTACCACCATACCAAGGATATGGCATTGTCAGAACATGGGTCGTGACCACCTGTCACAGCTGATTCATCGTTACGGTTGAGCAGTTGATAGATATGCTGCATAATGTCAAAGCAAGCTAAAATGTAGCAATCACAGGACCAGTGCTGCAAGTGCTATTGTTGCTAAACAGTCTAATGGGTATTGCTTACAGGGTTACAGACTGAATACAGCCTTATTCTGGCTGATTGTGAAGGTCAAAATAGCTCAGATCGTCATCTATACAAAGTATACACTGCCATGGGCTGTGCTTCTTTACCTCATAGCAAAAACTGCCCGGTAAAAAAAACTTTGCAACACAAGTTGCAGATTGATTAAAGTTCGATCAAATGCAAAACCAGGCAGATTATGAATAATGTAAAAAGCTTGTTACCCACAGGATCTTGTGGAGGATCCTGCTGATCCTCCGGGGCAGAGTTTGCTACCACTCCTTCGTGCTTGAAGTTGTTTGTTGTAAAGGCAAACATCACAACTTAAGCCACCCATGCGAAGTGGCTCAACACATATGAATGCTGAGCAAAGTGTAGACGACCCCAGACTTGACACATCATCAAGTGTCTGCCTGCTACTTGTACGTCAGTCATGTGTGCAATCCTCTGTGCCTACCCCTGACGATTCACTAGTTATTTAATATTCGTGATGTGCAGAGTACTCTTGCGCCTCCAGTTTGACAGATGGAATTCAGCAGAGCAGAGCAATCTGACGCATGTTGAAAACAACACCATACTATTCTACACATACGCACAACTGCACAACAAGAGTCAAGACTAGGTCTTTGCTGGCATTTTCAATGATTTTTCACCCGATATATGCGCCATGGTGCATCAGGGTGCATGCAGTTGCAGCGGTTGCGGCAGTTGCAGCGCCAAAGGCGGCCATCCTGGGAACGAAAGTCTCCGCTTGGCTGCTTGGTCTTCAGCTGCACATGTATACACTCACCGCGTTCATGACAGCCCTCTGTAGTGTCTATAGCAGTGGTGTCTCCCGCCAGGATTGCCTGAAGCATATCACAGCGAGACTGAGTCCATGCTGTTGTTGGCTCTCCCTTGTCATGTATACTGCAAGCTGTTGTCACTGCAGCACCTGAGACTGAAATTCCACACTGCATATGTGTAATGCCTGAAAACTGATGCCTTGTCCCACCAGACAAACAAGCCCAAGGCCAGATGTAGCCATCAGCAGCCTTGCAACAGACTGGTAGACAGAGCATTACAGAATGGCAGACAAACTATGATTGCTGTTGGCAGACAGTCTGCACGTGCATGTTTGCGAATGTATGTTGCAGAGACACAGCAGCATGAAACTCTCTTGACACCTTCACAGCTGCTGTGCTGTGAAGGTGTGCTGTAGCACAACCAATAGCAGACCATTTTGGCTGGCATGCTGAAAGCACTCAACAATAACAATCCGGAGACTGCCTGTGACTTGAGACAAGGCAAATGACCATCTTCGCAAAACTACATGCTGTGACTGTTTGCTTCATGCTGCAGTCGAGCCATGCCGGACATCTGCTTCTGCTTGCTGACAAACTTCTCAGCACAGCACATGCAACGATGTAAGCAGGGCGGCATCACCTTTGCAACATCAGAGGCATCCAACCGGTCACAGTCAAACGGTAAACAGAATTGTGTCAGGTCTGACATGATGTTCAACATGCGGACTGCTTGGCACCAAAAGAGCGGAGTAGAGTCCAGCCCTCTGTTTGAGACCTGAACCCAGTGGAGCACATTGCTTTGATGTCTTGTGTCTTCAGACCCCAGCGCTAACTGCAAGCAATGTTGCCGTCAAAAGACACCAGCCAAAGTGAGAACTGTCTTGCATAAAGCAAGAGACGTTACGTATGTGAGGGAGCATTGCATGTGCAGGACACTCCTGTATTGCATGCCACAAAGAGCTGTTCAATACAAGATTCAGCCATCATACCTGTACATGCATGTCATGTTTTGATGTCAGCACAAATTGTCACTGCAAGCAGCACCAACCTTGCTGCTTGCCACTTCTGCACTAGCTTTCTGGACCAAAACATCAAGCCCTTGCAGGACAAGGGCCGCCTCCAGGTCAGTCAGAATCCCCCCGACAAAGTTGGCTTGGCTGCTGTTCAGCTTTTCCTCCCTTTGCATTTCTTGAAATGGACTTGTGGCACTGAGATTGTATGCCTGCAAACCATAAAAACACGCTAAGGCATTGCCCAGCTATGTATGCAGCCACATGACAAGCAAAGAGGTTCAAAAAGATATTGCTGTGACTTTATGCAAGACATTATCAGCATAAGGCTTAGAGATTCATCAGCTGTGGTGGACCACATATAATATTCACGCATTATGCACAACCCAGGTGTGCACAGCACAAATTTTGAGCATTCTGGTACTGCAAGCCACAAATTCTGCAGTGGGCATTTTTGTAACAGTCAGAGGCACAAGAACATAGCTTTGGAACTATGAATATGAATGCAACCTGACTGGCACGTTGGCAGACAATACAGACATGCTGGCATTTTACCATGAAGGCTGGCCCTGAAGCATATACAGCTGGCAGTGCTGGTACTACCTTGGTGTCTTCCCCCTGCAAATGACCATAGCAATGTGATGGCAAACACATGATGCTGTTCAGTCGGCATAATAAACTGAGCATGGAGTGAACAGCAGATTTGGGAAAAGGAGTGACCAACACATATTTGTTCAAGCTTCATTGCAGTGGCACACAAGGTTGGCAGCAGAAGGTCAGCACTTTGGAGTTTGTGTATGGACAGCAGGAGATGAAAGAACAGCTGTTGGGCGTTTTGAGCACGAAGCTCCTATGGACAAGGCATCCAGTTGCGCAAGTATGAAAGGAATCAACCCAGACGTAGCGTGCACTGTCCAAGAAGATTGCAAGGTCCTCCAAATCAACTGCTGAAAGGGTACAACAGCATCAACTTATTTAGACTTCATCATGCAAGACAGTGCTATAACTTTACGCAAGACAATGTCAGCATCAGGCTTCGGGATTGATCATAACTGGTGGACCAAATATTATTTTAGGCATTGTGCTTGACCAGACGTAAATAATGAGCTGTTGGAGTAGAGTCCAGCCCTCTGTTTGAAAGATCTATCCAGTGGAGCACTCTGCCTTGCAGGGATGCATGTATACTACGGTAGTGACCTTCTAACCTTAGCGCTAACTGCAAGCAATAGTGCCGTCAAAAGACAGCAGCCAGACTGGAAACTGTCTTGCATGAAGCAAGAGACATTGAGTATGCGAGGGAGCGTTACTGTGCAAAGTGCTTCTGTGTTGCATGGCGGAAAGAGCTGTTCAACACCACATTCACCCATTGTACACGTACACGCATGTCATGCCTTGATGCTGAAATGCAAAAGTGTCGCTGCAAGCAGCACCAACCTTGCCGCTTGCTGCTTCTACACTAGCTTTGTGAACCAAATCATCCAACCGGGCCGCCTCCAGGTCCGTCAGAAGGCTCCCAACAAGTTTGGTTTGGCTGCCTTTCAGCTCATCATCTGTCTGCATTTCTTCAGACGGATCTGTGGCACTGAAGGTGAAAGACTGCAAACCATCAAAGCACGCTAAGTTACTGCCCAGCTGTACATGCAGCCACATGACAAGCAAAGAGGTTGCCAAAGTATTGTAAACTTATGCAAGACAGTATCAGCATAAGGCTTCATGAGTCATTATGTGTGGTGGACCCCATATTGTTTTCAGGCATTGTGCGCAACTCAGGTACAAAAGCACAGAATGTGAGCACTCTGGTACTGCAAGCCAGGAATGATGCAGTGGCCATTTTCACAACAGTCAGACTTCATGACAGCATAGTTTGGAAGCTGTGAAACTGAATGCAACCTGAATTGGCAAAGTGCCAGACAATCTGTTGAGGCTTATCGATGAATAAATCAGCGTGGATGTCACTCCATCAATAATTATTGCACCCCCATGAACGTCATCCCCCTGCAAATGATCACAGCAATGTGATGGCAAATACATGATGCTGTGCAACCAACATGATAAGGAGGGCATGAAGTGAACAGCAGACTTGAGAACAGGAGTGACCAGCACAAATGCATTCATGCTTGATTGCGTAAGCACACAAGATTGGCAACAGAAGCTTAGCATTTGGGACTTTGTACAAGTAAGTATGGGAAAGTCAGTTAAATGCGCCGGATATGAAAGCAATCAACCCAGACCTAGCGTGCACTTTCTGAGTAGATTACAGGGTCCTCAAAATCAACTGCTGAAAGGGTATGACAGCATCAGTCTCAGACTGCATCATGCAATGTGCTGACTGTTGTCCATTTGCAGCTATCAGATTTCTGACCACAGAAGTACAACACAACAGCTCATGCTGGCAGCCAAGAAGGTCAGGACCTTACACTATGTGTCTATTGCAAAGGGACTGCAGTGCATACCTGTAGCTTGTCTTGGTCATGAGAGGTAAGATGAATTGTGTCCATGACGAGAACACCAAACATGAAGCTCAGCAATAGCCCGTAAAGACTCATTGAGAATGAGCGCTTGAGACGTCTAGCTTGTGCTGGCCGTCTGGGAGCTTGAGCTTGATCTTCTGCATGAGCTTGATGAAGCTGCATAGGATTACTGTGGGGCACAGATTGTGGCTGTTGCTGCTCCTCACTGACTGGACAATTCCTCCAGGAACGCCTTTGCAGACCAGAATGGGGGTATGAGACAGCTGGCGGCTGCGTGCTGTCTTGCAACAGATCTTGCATACTAGCGAGGCCTGGAGAGCAAACACAGAGGGATGTCATCCACAATCAGGCAGTGCAAGCAACCTCACCACACACTGTCTCTGGCATGTGTTTGCATGTTTGATAGCTGAACAGGACGGCAAACTTTGGGTATTGCTGATGCCTCTTTGCGTGCATGGGGCGCAAAAGCAGGGCTACAAATGGTCTTGTACTAGCAGTCATATGCAAAAGGTCACATGCAGTCATATGCAAACCAAAAAAAGACACAACTGCACTGCATTTTCATGAGAAGGGAAGCTCAGAAAGTATATGGAGTAATTTTGATGTATGATAATCAGGTGCGTGGTTTCTTCCGGATGTCCTGTCTTCTTCGCTTGTACAGATGCAATCTGAGGTACGTCATCATCACCAGACTTTGCCAGTACAGTCTTTGAAGACTTTGCTCAGATCATTGAGGGCATCATTGGATACAGAAGACCATACCTGTCAAAAATATTCTACAAAGCAAGCAAAATGCCTTCTGCTGCACAAGCTGTGGAAGCAATATTACCACACATGGGTACAGGAACAAATGTACGCTCAATAGACCTGCCTTGCACGCAAAATCTTAATTTGATGTGAGGCAAGGGTAGGTACACACAGCGTCAGTCACCGGCAGCCTGCAAATAGTAGGCACATTGTGCGTACCTTGGGCAAAATCAAATGCTCCAGCCGGATTGATCGTGGCAGACAGGTCTTCAGCATGTGCACCCTCAAATGCACCAGCACAGCCCAGGCTTGTGTCTATGCTTTGAAAGGCTTGCCTGCCTTGCGCAGCATCCCTGGACCTGCCAGCGCACTTGGTGCAATCCATCTCCTGCCTGGCATAGCAGTCTGCTGTGACATCCAACATGCTGCCTGCGCAGGCTTGCTGCTTGGGGCAGCATCTAACAGGTAGCTATGTCTACTCCCCATGGCCGCAGGCCCATGTGACTGCCCACAGCTGTGGAGCATGCTGCCACGCCGACTGTCATCATGTGACGGCACTTGCAGTGACAGACCAGAATTGTTGACCAAGGGCTGTTGTGGGGCACCTTCAGCCCTGCTTGCAAAGCCGGCAGACTCCTGCATGTTGCTGTGTTGCTGGAACTGAGGCTGAAACCTTGTCATGCTGTATCTACTAATTTGCAGATTGCATAGTCTTGTGCATACTGCAGAATGCATAACCATCATGATCAGCAGACGGCACATAATGATGATGACGGGAGAAAGACTGTGATATGCAAGCTGCAGCTGCGTGATGTTGCTCAGCACTACAAGGCAATGATGCACCATCCCATGAACAGCCATGTCAACATTGCATGCCTCAGCATCACACTGTGCACAGCTTTTGCAGACATGTGTGGTCCTGTGGTGTGAATGCGCTTGTCCGTAAGAAGTGACTGAAAAGCACTGAGGGTGTGGAATGAAAGCTGCACCCTGCCATTAGTTGGACCAACAGGCACTGCCTCACAAGCATCACCATCATCCTCAAAAATGTTCCATCCAGGGTGATCCTGCACCTCCCACTGTTCTGCCGCCTGCTCAGTCAGCCTGTCTACAATGACACCTCCCACTGCTCCTGGACTCATGCACCTGCCTTGCTGGCCATTATCAGTGTACACTATGGCCTCTGCATAGCAACCAGCTCATACTCTGCCCACTGTGCATAACTTAAGGAACCGCAAAGGAACAAGCATGGATCCTGCATTGGGCTAGTGGGATGCTAGCCTGAGTGCTTGGGCGTGACGGACAGAGCACCTGCATACTGTCTGCAGCTTGCCCTGTTCAATAGGCTTATTCCGGCTGGATCCAGCGGCACAAGCTCATACACTCCTGCTTGCACCAAGTGCCTCTGAAGCCCTCAGCTCATTCTGCTAGCTCAGCATGAGCAGGCCTTGACAAGCAATACAGCGCAATGCAACATGAAGCACCTATACCTATGGGAAGCGTGTAGTCCTGGACTTGGCCATCCTGGCAGGCATATATCAAGCCAAAGAGACTCCCTTCTGGTCTGAAAAGGCGCTTGCGCTCATCATCCCAGACCATTCTGTCAGCATGATCTGTGGTCTTTGAGTTGAGCAGGCCCAACACTTGCTTCAGCAGCTTGAAGTCTTCAGGCCAGGACTTTGCACACTGCCTCAGTTTGTTGAAGTGAGCAACTGCATAGCAAAAATGATCAAATGGTCACATCAGTAATATTATACATGTTGGCTAAGGTGCAAGTGTCCTGGCCACAACTGCAATGGGCTTTGAAGCGTTCCAGCCCTGATATTGAACAGCTGAACAAGCAAGCGTGTGGCTGACCTACAATGATCAGCTGACACCTCAAAAATTTTGATGGACACTGAGCAATTGGTGAGATGCTGAAGAGCAGAGGACACACCGGTCGAGACAGGTTTGATGTGATCCAACGAGCGGGCAAAGTGTCCATGTTTTTCCCTGACTGTACTGCCTGCAGCGCCTTGAGCTTTTTCTTGTTTTTCTTGCAGCTTTTTAAATATACTGTCTACAGTGCTTTGAAAGTTTAGCAGCTTCTTGACAGTCTCTTTTCCTATATCCTCCAGCCTGCCAACAGGGTCTATGCTGCTTGGAATGACTGCTTTCCTCCCGCCCTTAACACGTGTTGTGGTCACCTGCACTTGACCATCAACTGTTGACCCGCTTACGTTTGTTGGAAAACTGCCCAATGGCAATATGTACAACGACAGCATTTGGTGGACCACCTGGTAATGTCTATTGGCAGCAGCCAAGTTCAAAAATGGAGCCTTTGTTGTATTGCAAGCACTATTCAGACAACTTTGCAGATGTTTTGTAATTTGGTGGCAACGCAAGTCATTCTGGGGACAACAAGCTTGACCAAGTGAAGTGGACCAAACAGTTTGACGCTTGACTGATGCCTCCTTGCTAGCCCACCCTGGGCCGCCAAGTCAACATGGTCATGTCAAAATGGCCATGTTGACACATAAAACAGAATCACACAGACTCACCTCCGTGGACTCTGAGACAATGTGTGCCAGATCCTTGTTGTTATCACTACAGTCCCGTGCTCTGACCATCAACCGGAACTTTCCAGAGTCTGCACAAACATGCTCGTGTTGCAAAGTGTCACAATATGAGACAGGTTTGCCTGAAGGCCTGAAGGAGGAGGCGACGTCATGTGTCTGCTTGCATTATACTTGTGATGATGCAGGCAGCTTATAAGGTTACATGCATCACACAAGCATTGGAAGCATGCAAATCAACAGAAATTGGGTCTGCAGACCCAGCTGGGATGCTTGCTAAGAGACAGGACATGAAGGCGTGCCATTGTAAAGTGCTTTAGTACCCGTTCACATTGGCGTATTTCATGAGTGTATCTCAGACCAGCCACAAGACATGCACAAGCCACTTCAGCAGGGGCGCATTTGAGTCATAAAACTCACATCGCACCACAAGATGCTCCAGCAAGATTGAGCTGGTGGTCTCATTCTCAGCGATATTCACTTCCATGCTCAAGAGGTGGTTCTCTGCTTGATTCATGTCCGGCATAGCACTTGTCATCAGCGGCTCCTAAAACGACGCCAAACCCACAGGTTGGCTAGATGCCTGATATGTTGGACATGAGGTCAAGCTTGCAAGCTAGCACAAGCAGCAGGTTGAGCAGCGTGGTTGGTAATAGGAGCTGAGACATGCTAGCTATGCTGGGCAGCTATGCATGACACAGCAGGCAGGCAAGTACCAGAGGCTGACATTGCTTGCCATCTGCTCCATCTACTATGATGTGAAGTTGCTGACATCGCATGCAATCCTCCAAGCTCATCCTTTGCCCACTCTTCATCTTGGCTTGGTCAAAGCACTTGCTCGACAGCAAGCTGAACTGCATTGGAAATTACAGAGTGTGTCTACTGAATGAGACTAGACTCTTGCAACAGTCTGCCTGCAAGCCATCCGTTGCTGCCTTCTGCTCAATTTAACAGCAATGATGAGAATGAAAGTTTGTCACCTCTAGCCGCAGATGGATAGGGCCTCGGATAGGGGAGTCCTCAGAACGAGAAATGTCCAGGCTCACGCGCTGTCTGCATGCTGTGCCCAAGGGCTCGTTTCGAAAGTGCTTGACGTCAAACAACTGTCCGTAGGCACATCCTCTTCTGGTGCTACAGGCACATAGCCGACAGGACTTCTCCGGGGGACATGTTCGGTACCTGTGTGTTGGAGGCACGAGCTGTCAAACATCACAGTGTCTATTGTCACATCATCAGGCTGATCGTTAGGTCACAGTACTTTCTGAAGCACAGGAAATCTGTCCAAGCCAATACATGCGCTATACAGCTGTAATATTGACATTGCCCTGCTAAACCAGAGCGTGACTCACCCGGGGCCGCAGCGCTGGTGACGAAACTTAAAATGCAGAGCTGCCTGGCCACCATGGCGTGGAGTGATGTCTACACCTGCCGGACTGTCGACAATGGACAGTGAAGGCGCCGTAATTTCAATGCGGCTCATCAACGAGGTGAGCAAAGGTCCGTTATTTTCTGCCGTAGATATCAGCTGGGCCCACAGCCTCAATGTGCTGTGTTACAAAAGGAGCGCCAGACCGCAAGGAAGGTCCGACGCAACTGCTGTTGCAGCTTTTGAGGCTGTTGAACACAAGTAGCTGGTGCTGCGGGACAGAGAGCGACATGTGTCGCAGATTGAGCTGCCATACACCACATTCGAACCAACGCATCGAAGGCAGACGAAACGGGGTAGCTGGAAGGGAAGCTATTACGAATGATGGCTTGACCAGTCTTGATGCACTTTCTGCTTACGCCTAGGATAATAGCATCTAGAGAGAGAGAGAGACAGACAGATTACAATGCTTTACTTCGTGGTATGAATCCGATGACCAAATCCCGAAACTGCACTTGTCAGCAAAGCAGTGCAAAATATGCTAGCAGGCAGATTACAATGCTTTAGCCAGCCAGCAAGTCTGATCACATATAGAAGAAGACAAAGGTCAAATGTGGAAAACATCAAGACAGTCTAAAACGAATTTGAAAACCTGCATATGATCTTGCTGCGCAAAAAAGGATCTCAAGGTGTTTGTGTCCGTGGAAAACAAAGGAGCATACCGCTGCCTAACTGCCTGGAGAGCTGGACACTCAAAAAGCATGTTTAATTCATCTGCAACAGCACACTGCCACAATGTGTGCAGACCCTATTGGCTCTGGCAACATGCTGACCCCCAGCAAAACGTCCAAGAACAATTGGCACTTGATGAGAGCCTAGCCTAAACTGAAGAAACCGCTGCATGCGCCTACCAGAAACAGGCAGCTGACAATACCGCCTACGCTGGCTAAAAGGTCTAAACCAATGGTGGTATATACATGCAACAACCCCAACAGAAGGGGCTGGTCTGGGACAATGCAGGGCATAGTCATGGGTTCCGCCCAAACGGTACCGTAGATTGTTTCAGCTGTTTGAGCACGAATGATGACAATCACCAGTAGACTGTCATAACAGCTTTTCAAGTGACAGCTGTGCAGCCAGACGTTCAATGCTGTGTTTACTATGCTGACAGGCACCTGCTGGGCATGAATGCTGAGCAATGGCCAAAGACAGTAACACTTTAAACTGCACGTATACAATACATTGACACGCCACATAGAAGCCCTCTCAACGCAAACAAGAGGCACGCACAACACGCGCCTGACAGTAACCCCTTAAGAGAAGCTTGTTGATGAATTTGACTGGCGATAGGCGTCAAAACATGCAAGGCCAGAACGAACAAAGCACCTGAGATTGCTGATATGGCCTTGCTGGTCAGCTCAGACGCATCAAGCACAAAGTCTTTAGGTATACTGTCTAATGGGACTTGTGCTAGTGTGACAAGAGCAGCAGTTGGCCCAAAGCTTGCAACTATTGCTCCTGCAATGCCTGCATGAACAGATCTTTGTTTGCAAAACACACTAGCTAGGATACTGGCTGCAGCGCCTTTCAAAGCCCCAGTCAGATACAATGGCACTGCCACATTTGACACCGCAGTCCCATCAAAAGCCATCCCACCAGCCACAATCCATCCTTCTGTGACACCATGCACTGCAAGGGCTGCAAGGGAGAACCCTGCAGCCATGTAGTGTATGCTTGGGGCTGTGTCTGCAGTGCCATAGGCTGCTACCATGCTGTGCTTGCCATGCCTTGTTTTGCTGGCTGACCCTGGGCGAGGATGGGTGCCCCCACTGAGGGGTAGGCCCAACCCAAGACACCGCTGCTCTGGGTTGTCGGGCGTGGAGGGATGTCAGGCCCATTTGCATGACCATTCAGCTTGCATACAATGACACAAGTAACTTGCTCATGATTCCCTGGTACTGCTGTCGTCTTGTTACGGTGCACTTCTTTACTGTTTAGAACAGACATTAGCAAGCATGCAGCACCACATCCTAGCGCATGTCTGTTGGGCATGAGGGAGATCAGCATGAGGCTGAGGCCAAAATTGATGGTGCACCTCACGGATGCCGTTGCTTGTCACGTCGGCTGCTTGATCACAACAGACATGCACCGGTTGATCATGAGAACGTGTACCTGTCATTTTGTGTCATGTCTGTCCAGCTGCCAGCTCTGGCTGACATGACACCAAAGTCCTCCCCACTGTTTTTAGGGCGGTCCAGGGCCCCTTCTTCAGCTTGGCCCTCAAGGTCAGGGGGCGTGTGCTTGCCCGACTCCTTGCGTTTGTGAAGCAGTCCTTGTGCCTGCGCAACAACAGCAGATCAAGTACATGCTAATGCGCCAAAAATCGCTGGTGATGCGCCAAAATTCGCTAGTGATATCGCAAAATGCCTGGCTTGAGCATACTCCAGATCACAGCCGCAGCCCTTCTTCCTCCTCTAAGCCTCCCTGCTGTGGCCACTGTACCCTGTAGCGTGACAGTATACACCATGGACGATGCATGATATCTTGGTGCTGATGCAATGTCTTTGAACACTTTGTTCAGCAAATTTGCCAGCGTGTAAAGCCTTAAGTCTTGTAGAGGACATCATGTCTTCCACGGAGGTTGTGTGCACTGTGCTTCTTGAAGTGTTGTTCAGAGATACAAGACAGGCTTGAGAGCACAGACATTCAGAAACATCTCAGCTGTTGCTCACAGCAAGGGTTGACATTAGTTGCCTGTGTAGTCGTACAACTGCAGTCTAGGCCGAGAGCTGAGTACTAGCACACCTGGTGTCTCCACAACAGCAAAGTGGAGAGGGCGCCCGCAGCAGCCCAGGCCAGAGAAGCCCCTGAGCCCATGCTGCTGCCCCACCCCACCTGATTCACCAAACCTGCCGTGGCCAGGACAGCAATCAGGCCTGCTGCCAGCCCCAACACACGGCATTTTGAGACAGAATTTGTATGGCGAAGCTTCGTTTGCAATCGCCCTGATCACCCAAGGGCAGTTAAAGGAATCTTTCGTGGTTTGAATCTCCCCAGCTTCTTCTTGCCACGAGCGCACAGTTGACCTACCCTCCGCTGCGCAGACTCACTCGCAGGGGCTGACAAAAGAACCTTCCGTCATAGTGCACTATCAACTAGGTTGATCTTCCCAACGAGCTGCTGTGTGTGAGGTTATTCACTCTGTTTGACTGCACCTTGATCGAGATCCACCTTCCGCGGTAAACATCTGCGGCACCCCTGGCAGACATCAGCGACGTGGACCTGGATGGCGTGAAAGCTCGTGTTGACCACGCATGCCTGGCAACCTTGTCACCCTGTTTTGGATCCTCGTTCTTGCCTGTGCCTCAAACGCGTCTGACTTGTTGCAGCGCGAGCCGTCGCTGGGGTTGCAGTCGGTACGCATATTTTATCTCTTGTTCACTCATGTTGGTCTTCCTCGCTGAGTTTGTACTCCAGCTATTGCACAAACAGCAGTCGTGCTGTCGGACTTGAGACGACTTGCTAATAGACCAGCCTCACGGCCCTGATCACCATCGTGGCGCACGACTCGGATCTCTTCTGACTGCTAATCTGAATTTCAGGCTCAATCAGCGAACACTTACCAAGAAGCTGTTTACCGCAAGACCCCTACTACTGTGAGCACCAGCACAGCGACCCGGGTCCCTCAACCAGCACAGCTTCTTCGTGCGTTGGCAGACAAGTACATTTCCAGCCAAGCTCATACGCAGCTCAGACCAGCTGCTGATAGGGAGTTGCATAATGGGGCAGAGCTGTCTGTTGACATACTCACAGGTGGCACCAACAAACATCTGCTTGCGTTGGCAGGCAATGACGCTCAGACTACAAAGCACAAGGCACAGGCAGTCAATGCTGAGGCCAGCCCTTCCTCACCAGATGTCTCAGTCTCAGTAGGTGGCGCATCTGAAAGTCAGCCAGTCCATAACGAAGCCCCTATAGAAGATGCAGCAGACCAGCAAGCTATGCAGCATGGCTCAGGAGCACTTGAGACTGACACCAGTGTGGGCACAGACTCTGGTAGAGAATTGCGCAGGCAGCTGGGACAGCGCTTCAATGCCTCGCAGATCAACACAGACTCCATGAATTTTCAAGCGTCAAGTGGTCAAGTTTCGCCTGATCCAAGCACTGCGCAGGCAGAAATCACTCCAGGTACTTGACTATGCTCCACATCCCCAATCCCAATTACAGTTTTCAAACTTCTGCCTTATTACATGCTGCCAAGGGCTATGACACCTTCATTTCATAGAAAACCATGAATTATTGCCACTTACAGTTCAGCAGAGTGTCACTCCCTCAGCAGACCTGGCTATGCATATGACAAGCAAACATGACGTATATCATGATGCAGGCATTGTGATGGTGCTGACTATACTCATGGCGGCAGCCAGTGGACTGGGTGCAGTGCCATACTTCTTTGTGCGCAGCTTCAGCAAGGAATATTCTGCTCTGGCCAGCGCTGTGGCATGTGGCGTGATGCTGGCAGCTAGCTTTGATCTTGTGCATGAAGGCCAACCCTATGGAGCTAACTTAGTCATTCTTGGGGTCCTATCTGGTACACCTCCTTGCAAGACTGACTTTGACAGTTAATTCCCAATGTTGTTCTGAGGGCTTGAGTGGGTGTGAAGTTGTGTCAAGCTGCTCAAAATCTTTCACCTGCTTTGAGTCTTGCAATATGCTAGTTGCTGATTGACATGCTATGCGCTCAACGCACAGCTCATGAAGGCTAACTTCTGAACCCAGCATTTTCTGCTTGCACCTTGCAGCAAGGCAGCACAGAATGAACCAGCATATCACTCAGAGCATTGTGGTCAATGCTGCGGTTAGTGCTGTGATGCTGATGGTCCATGTTGTTCCAGGTGCTGTCTTCATTCAGATTGTCCAATCCCAGCTGGACAAGTTTGGAGAAATGAAATTTGAGAGTCTGAGTGGAGCCAGTGCACGGAAGATTGTGCTGGTCATTGGCATTATGTCAGCCCATGCCCTGGGGGAGGGATGTGGGGTAGGGGTCTCCTTTTGTGGAACCAGAGGCTGGGCTCAGGTCACTACTCACCGGCAACATATCTATCATATTATTGAAGCTTGACGCATCAAGGACATGTGACTGCACAAGTGGTGCACATCTCTATTGCCAAAGTGCAAGCATCACACCGCCATCACCTGAGGAATCTTACTCCTTTCAGCCTGCCTTTGAACGCTGATGGCACCTCTTGCAGACAACCTGCTTACCCACTTGCTTGCATGTCCATATTGTTACACAGTACAACAGCTCACTTGTGTCCCTGGTATCTCTTGTAGGGCGTACTGGTCAGCTTAGCGATTGGCCTGCACAACATCCCTGAGGGGCTGGCAGTGGCCACTGTCTTGGTTTCCAGAGGGGTAGGCCCCAAGAAGGCAGCCTGGTGGGCACTCTTCACAGCCCTGCCTCAGCCCCTGCTGGCTGTCCCCTCCTTCATGTTTGTGGACACCTTCACCTTCCTATTACCCCTAGCCCTGGGCTTCGCTGCAGGCTGCATGACCTGGATGGTCTTTGCCGAGCTCATTCCAGATTCCTTGGCAGATGCACCACATGGAAAGGTCGGTTCTGTGTTGATCACCTGTTTTGTTGAGCTTTTGCTCTTTACAGTATAGTGACCGTATAGTTACCATATAGTTACCGTATAGATACTGTATAGTTGCCAGGAACAGTGGCCTGTGGCGCAGTTGCTGCACTGGATGTTTCAGAGTCATGGGCGCACCTCTTGTTCTGCAGTCTTGTGTGATAGTCATGTGTGAGCTGTGGCAGGAATGCATTCTGGCCGTTTTGGTCAGCAACTGCTTTTTGCCTTGGAGCAAAGGCCTGCTGGGCGCAGCTTTGCGACGACCACTGCTACTTTATTTGTTCTGTGCAGACACTCAATAAGCATGGGTCAGCAGCCAACGAACAAGTCACTCAGACGGAGCGTGTGCAGTACAAGCTGAGCACAATCTTGCTGTGCAGGTTGCAACCACAGCTACCTTCTCTGCTTGTGCCTTGGAAGCCTTGCGCATGCTGCTGGCTGATCTGGAACAGCCAGGAGGCACCCTCACCAGCCCTATCAAAGCCCCCATGTCCCTCCTCTTCCCCGTTGCTCTCGCGCTGTTTCCCATTGTTTTACCTGCTGGGTTTGTAGGTAAGAAAAGAAACGTTGCCTGTGTAAAAAGGCCTCAAGAGTGCGAGCACTATCATGACAGGCACACTGCAACAGATTAGCTGGTCCAACCGCATATTACGCTGGCTGATGCAACTATATGCATTGCATTTGTCAACAAGCAGTGGTGTGAGAAAGCAGCAGCAGCCTCATTACTTGATCAATGTCCACCAGTATGCAGTGACATTGCAAATACTACAGCAGCAACATTGCTGACTCTGAACCTTCGTTGCCATGTGCATCAACCAAGGCCATGCTGCAGCGTATGTGGTCGATGCACGTACCTACGAAGGTTCAGAGTCAGCAATGTTGCTGCTGTAGTATTTGCAGCGTCGTTACAGCATGGCCTTGAACCTGTAGTACATGTCTGCAACTGTGCTTGAGATTTGGAGTCTGGTACAGTGGGTGAGTTTGTTGATTTGGCCGTACAGGTGGTTTGCTAGGGCGGTACAGCCAGCCCAATGGGGGTCTGCTGGGGCTGGCAGCAGGCCTGATTGCTGTTCTGGCCATGGCAGGCTTGGTAAATCAGGTGGGGTGGGGCTCCAGCATGGGGTCAGGGGCTTCTCTGGCCTGGGCTGCTGCAGGCGCCCTCTCCACTTGGCTGTTGTGGAGACACCAGGTGTGCTAGTACTCAGCTTTTGGCCTAGACTACTGTATGACTACACAGGCAACTAATGTCAACCCTTGCTGTGCCGCTGCGATCTGGTGCTGTGCTCATGCACTAGCAAGCCGGGCATCATGGGATAGCGGTAGCACTTTCTTGCACACCAGTCTGTATGTTATCTGCTGTTCATGCGTAGGTACAAGGACTGCTCCAGAAAGGCAAGGAGTCGGGCAAGCACACGCCCCCTGACCTGGAGGGCCAGGCTGAGGAAGGGGCCCTGGACCGCCCTAAGAACAGCGGGGAGGATTTTGGTGTTATGTCAGCCAGAGCTGGCAGCTGGACAAACATGACCCAAGATGGCAGGTACATGTTCCCATGATCAATCATTGCATGTCTGTTGTGGTCAAGCAGCCAACAATGACAAGCAACGGCATCCGAGAGGTGCACCAGCAATTTTGGGCTGCGCTCAGCCTTATGCTAATCTCTCTCTCATAAACAAAATACATGCGCTAGGATGTGGAGCTGCATCTTGCTGATGTCACTTCTCAACATTCATGCTGAAGTGCACCTTAACAACATGATCGCAGTACCTGAGCATAGTATGAGCAAATTGATTGTGTCGTTGTATGCAGGCTGAATGGTCATGCAAATGGGCCCGACACCCCTCCACGCCCAACAACTGAGAGCAACGGGGTTTTGAGTTGGGCCTACCCCTCAGTGGGGGGCATCCCTCCTCGCCCAGGGTCGGCCAGCAAAACAAGACATGGCAAGCACAGCATGGTAGCAGCCTATGGCACAGCAGAGACAGCCCCAAGCATACACTACATGGCTGCAGGGTTCTCCCTTGCAGCCCTTGCAGTGCATGGTGTCACAGAAGGATGGAATGTGGCTGGTGGGATGGTTTCTGATGGGACTGCAGCGTCAAATGTGGCAGTGCCATTGTATCTGACTGGGGCTCTGAAAGGCGCTGCAGCCAGTATCCTTGCTGGTGTGTTTTGCAAACAAAGACCTGTCCATGCAGGCGTTGCAGGAGCAATAATTGCAAGTTTTGGGCCAGCTGCTGCTCTTGTCACACTAGCACAGGTCCCGTTAGGCAGTATACCTAAAGACTTTGTGCTTGATGCATCTGGGCTGACCAGCAAGGCCATATCAGCAATCTCAGGTGCTTTGTTAGTTCTGGCCCTGCATATTTTGACGCCTATCGCCAGTCAAATTCATCAACAAGCTTCCCTTAAGGGGTTGCTATCAGGCGCATGTTGTGCATGTCTCTTGTTTGCTTTGAGAGGGCTTCTATGTGGCGTGTCACGCTACTGTATACGTATAATTTAAAGTGTTACTGTATCTGGCCATTGCTCAGCATTTGTGCCCAGCAGGTGCTTATCAGCAGAGTAAGCACAGCATTGCATGTCCATGGCTGCACAGCAGTGCACAGCTGTCATTTGAACAACTGTTATTGGCAGTCTCTAATGATTGTCAACAATCGTGCTAAAACAGCTGAAGCAATCCAGATGCTACCTGAGCAGATACAACTTCAAGACTTTTACGTTGCTGTCAAGCCAACATTCGTAATAGCTTCGCTTCCAGCTACCCGTTTCGTCTGCCTTCAATGGGCGATTCGGATGTGGTGTATACGCTTCACTCTGCGACACATGTCGTTCTCTGTCCCGCAGCACCAAGTGCGTATGTTCAACAGCTTCAAACGTTCTAACAGCAGTTGCGTCTTTATTGCGGTCTGGCGAGGAGCCTTTTGTAACACAGCGCTGCTAACACGCTGCTGTGGCCCCAACTGATATCTACGGCATAAAGTAACGGACCTTTGCTGAGCTCGCTAATGAGCCGCGTCGAAGTTACGGCTCCCTCACTGTCCACTCTTGACAGTCCAGCAGGTTTACACACCACACGTGCACCATACCAGGCAGCTCTGCACCTTAAGTTTCGTCACCAGCGCTGCGGCCCCGGGTGGGTAACGCTCTGATTCAGCAGGGCACTTTCAATATTGCAGCTGCATAGCGCATGCCTTGGCTTGGACAGATTTCCTGTGGTTCAGAAAGTACTGTGACCTAACGATCAGCCTGATGATCTGGCTATATAGAAACTGCCGTGATGTGTGGCAGCAAGTGCCTCCTGCACACAGGTACCGAACATGTCCACCAGAGAAGTCTTGTCGGCTCTGTGCCCGTAGCACCAGAAGGGGATGTGCCTACGGACAGTTGTTTGACGTCAAGCACTTTCGAAACGAGCCCTTGAGCACAGCATGCGGACAGCGAGTGAGCCTGGACATTTCTCGTTCTGAGGACTCCCATATCCGGGGCCCTATCCATCTGCGGCTAGAGGTGACACTTTTTCATTCTCATCATGCCGTTAAATTGAGCAGAAAGCAGCAATAAATGGCTTGCAAGCACTGCTGCAAGCCGGACTGTTGCAAGAATCTAGTCTCATGCAGCAGACACACACTGTCTTTGCCAATGCAGTTCAGCTTGCTGTCGAGCAAAGGCTTTGACAACATCAAGATGAAGAGGTGTGGGCAAAGGATGAGCTTGGAGGATTGCGTGCAATGTCAACAGCTCCACATCACAGCAGACAGAGCTGATGGCCAGGAATGTCGGCCTCTGGTACTTCCCTGCCTGCTGTGTCATGCATAGCTGAACATCAAACAAGGTTGCCTAGCATAGCTAGCATGTCTCAGCTCCTATTACCCAAGATTGCTCAACCTGCTGCTTGTGCTAGCTTGCAAGCTTGACCTCATGTCAAAAAACGTATGATGCGTCTACCCAGACTGTGGATTTGGTATTGTTGCAGAAGCCGCTGATGACAAGCAATATGCCAGACATGACTCAAGCAGAGAACCACCTCTTGAGCATGGAGGTGGCAATTGCTGAAGATGAGACCACCCTCTCAGTATTGCTGGAAGGTCTTGTGGTGCAATGTGAGTTTGTTGATCAAATGTACCCCTGCTGAAGTGGCTGGTGCATGTCTTGTGGCGGGTCTGAGGTTCACTCCTGTGATATGCCAATGTGAACATGTACTAGAGCACTGTGCAATGGCATGCCTTCGTGTGCTGTCTCTTAGCAAGCATGCCAGGCCCAGCTCCAACCTCACAAGCTGCTTGCATCACCACAAGAAGATGCAGGCAGACACATGATATTCCCACCTCCTCCAAGCTCGGCTGTCTTATCTTGTGATGCTTTGCAACACGAGCATGTTTGTGCAGACTCTGGAGAGTTTCGGTTAATGGTCAGAGCACGCGATTGTGGTGATAACAACCAGGACCTGGCACACGTTATCTCAGAGTCCATGGTGGTGAGTCTGTGTGCTTCTGTTGTATGTGTCAACATGAACATGTTGACATGGTGTTCCAGCGTGGACTAGCAAGGAGGCATTAGTCAAGAGTCAATCTGTTTGGTCCACTTCACATGCCAAGCCTGCTCTCCCCAACATGACTTGCTTTGCCACCTATTAGTACTGCAACACATCCGCATTTGGTGGATCATCTTAACATGTCTGTTGGCAACAGCCAAAATCAGAGATGGAAACTTTATTTTATGGCAAGCATTATTCAGACAACCAAATGCTGTCATTGTGTATATGTGCCATTCGGCAACGGTTTGTTCAACAACTGCAAGTGGGTCAATGGTTGATGGTCAAGTGCAGGTGACCACAACACGTGTTAAGGGCGGGAGGAAAGCAGTCATTCCAAGCAGCATCGACCCTGTTGACAAGCTGGAGAACATAGGAAAAGAGACTGTCACGAAGCTGCTAGACATTCAAGCCACTGCAGACAGCGAAGTCAAGAAGTTGCAAGTCACTCAAGGCGCTGCAGGCAGTACAGTCAGCAAAAAATATGGACACATTGTCATCCCGTCACATCACATCAAGTCTGTTGTGACCGGTGTGTCCTCTGCTCTTCAGCATCTCACTTAGTGCTCAGTGTCCATCAAAATTTCTGATATATCAGCTGATCATTGAAGATCAGCCACATTCTTGCTTGTTCAGCCGCATTGCCAAGGCTGGAATGCTGCAAAGCGCATTGCAGTTGTTGCAAAGCTCATTGCAGTTGTTGCCCGGCAACTCGCAGCTTAGCCAACATATCTTGCAAGGATGTGACCATTTGATCATGGTTGCTGTGCAGTTGCTGACTACAACAAGCTGAGGCAGTGTGCAAAGTCCTGGCCTGCAAACTGGAAGCCGCTGATGAAAGACTTGCACCTGCTCAACACAAAGACCATAGAGCATGCTGACAAAATGGTCTGGAATGATGAGCGCAAGCGCCTTT
>JAABUK010005149.1_pt1 | contig 20660 bp, 27 predicted proteins | sample 5559141 | NCBI WGS metagenome assembly JAABUK01 (sample SAMN10711869, study PRJNA513367) | rock metagenome | isolation source: Antarctica rocks | place: Antarctica: Victoria Land, Pudding Butte nord | collected 2016-01-03
CGGTAGGAAACGTCGCTGGAGGACGGGGCAGGGGGCTTATGGGGCTGATACTCAGGACACGCGAAATTCAGCGTCACTCATGCAAACGATCAGTTCTACTGAGTGAACTACACGGAATGCTGGTACATCTCGTCAGCTGGTACATCTGGTTTAAGACGGTTGGCATGTCAAATGAACAATTGAAACAGATTATGACCTGCACCAAATTAGCACCTAGCACGAAATCTGGTGACATCACAGCAGTCGAAGTCACATGCACAACGGCAACATGCCTCGTCTGTAACTGTACAGTTTCACCCAAATCGGCCAGATACCAAGCCAACATAGAGTGAACATTCGCCATTGCAACTGTGGCCAGGCAGGAGCATTCACGAATTTCGCCTGGGAGGCTGGAAAGGTTTCTTCAGTTTAGACAGAAGATCGTCTGAGTTATCATGCGTTGCTGGGCCAGTCGCCTGAGTAATCATTATGTTGTTCTTGGGCTTCAGTGGACCAGAGCCATGTAGGCCAATTTGGGACATTCCTTCCAGACTAGGTCGAGCCGGAGTAACTCCAGTAGCATTTGACGCAGTCTGCACCACTCTAGTGGTTGTCTGCTGTCAAAACAGAGAAAAGTCACGCGTTTGTGGTTGTTAATCTGCATACGGTGTGCACAAGCACAATTGAATGATGACATCGTCTATGGGTAGCTGCATGCCAATTGGCACAATTGCAATACCAAAATCTGGCACAACAGAGAATTTCCTTGCTGACATGTCACCACACCCTTTGTGTAACGCATGGTGTGGCACTTGCCACTTGCTGAAATGGCAACATATGGTGCAAATAGGGTCAAAAAGATAAGTAGCAGTACTGACCTCAGGAGGATGTGCCCCAGACTGCACAGCTTGAGCCACCTGACCCGCATGCTCATGATGGTTAGGCTCTGTGTTCAACAGATCTACCCCTAGCCTCCTGCCTTTATCAATGAGCCAGGTCATTCTGGAGTCTTTAGCTTGCACAACTCTGCGCAGCCTGGCCACCTCCTGTAGCTGTAATATTTACTCCAATAGCTCCAATATTTACATGTGGGTACGGACCTAGTGCCTGCTGGCTCAGCTGAAGGGTGTTGGAAATGTGTTGGGGTTCCAGCTGATGCTGCCAGCATCCAGGCTTTTGCAGTGTGTGTATGGAGTAGTCATATGGAGCATGTCATAAAGCAGATGCACATGGCCTGTCTACATGCGGTGTCTCCCCATTTCAGCCATTATTTGCTGTTAATATTAGGTCGCAACTACCACCGTTTGTGATTGTGATGGTAGTTGCAGCGGATGAGATCAATGACACCCAAGATTTATCAGAGACAGGGACAGGGACAGATCTATTCCTGATGGCACAATATCAGGACACTCAAACACAAAATGATGTTCATCGCAGAATTGCAGAGCAAGCTTGCAAGCTCAATTGAGGCGCTGCTCTCTAGACACCAATTGCTTTCACAGCAACAGCTTACCAGTATCTGCATGAAAGTCATGACATCCACATCTAAATCTGCTGATGAGTGTCCGGCTCTGCCAGGAGCCCTGGCCCAGGACTGGACGTGCCATCTTAGCCCACTCTTCTTCTTGCATTCGCCATACTTCTTAGTCGGTTCCACTCTTCTTCTTGCATGAGTATACTACCACTCAGCAGTCAAACAGTAGCCGGTCAAAGCTTGCCGTATAGCGTTGAGGAGAAATGGGAGAACGCTGCTTCAACAGTATGCCTACAGCAGAGAAAAACGCACTCGAAGGTGGCTGAGTTCTGCTTTTCTTCTGCCTTGCGCTGTAGCGCGCCTCGCAGTGTCTTTTGTGCAGCAGGCTTTGTATATCGGTTGAACCGATTCCCTGCCGCATATGACTGCCTTCGAGGACATGGAGTCTGTGACAAACAACCGTTTTCGCTCCACACCGATGGCAGACCAATCCAGAGACAGTCCGACTGCTGCTGCGTCTGAAGTCAGCGTAGAAATCGCACCACCTGCAAAAACTCTCCATACGGTGCACGAAGAGGAAACAAACGGTCACATTCCAGCAGGTCGTGTTGGCAACGGTAATAGCAAACGTGCACAGGCACGGGGAACAAGCTTCAGCCTGAAGCAAGTCCGCAGAAACCTTTCCAAGCAGTTATCACTAGATGATTTCGATTGGGACGCTGCAAAACGACGCAACGAGCAGATTGAGCAAATAGCTTTGAACGACCAAGAGCAGTATGACTTGCCAGTCAAACCACAGAGCAATCTTGAGAAAGCATGGATTGGCTTCCTTGGGACCTTGTCCGATACGTTTCTGGTTGCAAGGCTTGCTCTCAAGCTGTTTGCATACCTGGGTGGTGGTAAGCTGCTGCTGGCGCATATATACACTTGTCTGCAAGACAACATGATGCGCTCATCTTGACATGCACATCCATGCGTCTGATGGCATTGTTACGCTGTGTGCAGGGGGTACATGGGTTTTCAGATTTCTGCGGCTTTGTTTGTATACTTGTTTGTTGATGCCTGGGTTTGCACAGGTCTGATCCCCTTGCAAGTCGGCAGAACTGCTTTGTGTGTTGCTGCCCTGACACATCTTGTTATGCTTGTACATGAGAAGCTGACCATGTCACACATGTGCAGATGTTTTTCTTTTACTTTCTGTCCTCTCGCGTAATACGGAGTGTAGCGTACGGCAAGAAACCTCGACAGCGGCTGGATATCTTTGTGCCAAAGCATCATTGGAAAGAGAACGACACCCTACGGCCTGTTGTCATCTATGTCACAGGTACTAAAGACTGGCCTGCAGCTCGTACCTCATAAGCTTTAGCCTGCTGCCATGCAACTCAAGGCACATGAATGTAGTGTTTTCATGCATCTCATTACAGCAGCATATAGTCAGCTTGCTCCTGAATCTGAGACGGTGATCTCAAAGAGTTGTGTACTGATGCCATAGGGTTCAAGTCTTGAAGGCCTCATATTGTCTAATTATAAACTGTGTGCAGGGGGTGCATGGACTATTGGGTACAAGGCATGGGGCTCCCTTTTGGGCCGGCGCCTCAGCAAGCATGGCTGCCTTGTGTGCTGCTTAGACTACAGAAATTTCCCTCAGGTGCAGATTTTAATTGCTCAATGTATTGCACTACAGCTGCAATTTTGTACCTGCTGCTCATCAACTGATGCAGGACTTTGCCTGGCAAATTACTGGTCAGACATGTGACGCTCAGTAGCGCCATAGCCTTTCCTCAAGTTTGCATTTTAGCAAACAAGTACTCTGGCCATGAGATGACGAGACAAGACTTGTCCTGCACGTACCTAGCTCATCATGAGCTGGAAAGCGTCATTATTATATTATTATTATGCAAGTACATCTACTCATGTGTGTCTGGGCTGATTATTGCAGGGTACTATTGTGGACATGCTGGAGGATGTGAACACTGGTATTGGCTGGGTCTTGCAGAAGATCTCCAACTATGGAGGTGACCCAGAGCAGGTGTACCTCGTTGGTCAGTCCTGCGGGGGTCAGCTCTGCAGTCTTACTACACTTCTTCAGGTGCGTCATAATGCATCTGTGTCATGGCCAATGCACTGTTCTGTCCAGCCTGTATTAGATATACCCTCTCCAGTGAGCATCCATGACCCAGCACCTTGTTGCTGCAGATGACCAATCTTTTCTGAGCTAAAACAGCCCTGCTGAGTAGTTCTCTTTTGCTTTTGTTGCTTGCTTCAGTACCCTGTTTTGCCGCAAATAAATCTTGAGTGCTGTCTGTGTCACAGATAGCTACACAGTGTCACCACATCTGATCTGTCTTGGATCAAGAGTGCTGTGCAGCTCTGAGCTGCAGTACAAGCTTGCAAGCATCCAGCTCATGCTGGCGCAATTGTCGCTCACAATGCAATGCAATGCAATGCAGGCCGAGCAGGCAATAGGGCCACGGGCAATCATTGGGGGCACCCCAAAATGGGATATCACGCATCTCAGGGGTCTGGTCGGGGTGTCAGGGGTGTATAATTGTGCAGATTTGCGGCAGCACTTCAACCAACGGGGCCTCTACTTCTCCCTCTTTGACCGCATCATGAGCTTCCAGGGCAAGACACAGCTCAAGGCGTTGTCACCCACATATGTTGTTCACGGCGCTCAGTATGCTCACCTGATGCCACCAGTGCTGCTGCTGCATGGCACCAAGGACACCTGTGCCCCTCTGTACAATGCCAAGCAGTTCCACCAGGCTCTGCATCGAGCCGGCATCCAGGTCAGCTTCTTTGCCCTGGTCACAGCATGCAGTTTGAGACATGTTAGGCGATGTGTGGGCAGTATGGCTTGGAGCCAAATCGGCTGTCTGCGTCTGTCATATAGCATTTGAAAACATGCGACACCTTGAGAGCTTGCTGCTGCTTGCACGCTCTGCAGCCATGCTAAATTGTAGGCAAGGAGTGTTCACGGGTGGATCAGGAAAAGTGGGCACATTGGCTGTCTTTGAAGACAGTATTGGCTTGTCTTGCTACTGATCAGTGTCATACCTATCTGCAGTCAACGCTGAAGATATATGAGGGAGAAACACATACAAGCCCGCTGGTGGAAAACCCAATGAGGGGTGGTACAGACAAGCTCATGGATGACATCTTGAGCATGGTGAAAGGGGAGGAAACAATTACAGTACAATACTCCTTGTGCCCAGGATTCCTTGTCACCCTTGCTGCTTGGGTCTGTCCCTTCTAAGTCTGCTCATTGCTCCCATCTCAGACAGCCCTCACCATGCCCACTAGTGACAGGTGGTGCCCTCTGGGCGCCTCAGAGGTGGGTCGTGGACATGGGATTGTTTCAGCTCATTTGTGGACAAATTCAACATGACTAGCATGCTTGAAAAGGCTTCACCCCTGCGCAAGGGGTTTGCAGAACGAATCCTGTGAATGCAAGAAACTTATGTCAAAGTGTAGATTAGGTGTCTGTTCATGAAACAGAACTGAAACTGTCGTATGTTTATTTCTGCAACTGGTAGACTATGTGTTTTTAGCTGCTTCAGCGTCATGTATTTGGCTGATCTACATTAGGACCTAGTTAAGTAGGTAGGGTATGCCATGTTTTCCTGTTACGCTTGGTGACATGTGCTTCTGCTTCACAGCTGCAGAGTATATGTCTAAAGCGACAGCTTGCGTGACCTATGATGCAATCTATGCTTATGCAATCCTGCAGAGTCCTGATGCAATCACTCTCAGCTTTGTGTGGTCCCTGAATTACAAGTTGTACATTTTATAGCAGTGATGAGTACATGTGACCAACGTCTGAAGTCATACTTCACACGTTTGGCCTGCCCATCTTGTGCAGGATCAGGGCCAGCTTATCAGGACAACAGTCACCAGGATGTGCTGGTTGTCATGCTGAACGTGCTATTACGTCCTTCAGCACTCGAGAATCTGTTATGTTAAATTGTTCAGCAAAGCAGAGGCTCTCAGACAACTTGCATGCTGCCGTGTAACTTGGCATCCTGACTCAAGGGAACTATTACTGAGCCAGGTCATGCGTCTCCATCTCATGATGACGTTCATAGCTTGTAATTCTCTGCAATGTCAAAGGTGTCACAGGCCCCCCTTCAGCTGTGGACTACGTGGGAGCATTCAAGGCCAAGCTGGAGCTTCACGGCATATACAGGCCCAATGCAGCTGCAATATCACGCCTCACTCTTCATTTTCCACAGCAAATGGTGATGATGGCCCAGGCACAGGCATCTTCTGACGATGCAATGTTACTATACAAGCAGGCATTGGCTCAGCCTGGATCACAGACAACACTGAGAATGTTGACAGATTTGCACATAGCAGTCAGCGGTCCGCTTGCCTCACACCCGCAGATTATGACAGGAGTGGATTTGCACAGTAACAGCCTGTTGATCTTGAAGCTGTTGCCTCCATGTACGCAGCAGCAGAAGCAAGCAGCCCAATCTGAGCATTTGGCCATTCAAACCTTGGGCTTGGACAAACACAGAGAACAAAGTGCCTTGGTGGAGTGCTCCCTGGTGAAGGTTTGCATTAGCACAGCGCGTGCTAGAGAACTGGAAATTGATGAAGGGCACTATGACGCTGTGAAGATGCCCAGATTTGTAGCTAGTCTCTCACAATTGCCACAGCTGTCAGAAGACATCTTTTTCAGGGGAGCTTTGCGTCTGCAGTCTGCACTGGAAGATATGCATGCTGCATCCCTCCTACATGCTACATGAAGAGTGACAATGTGCTCTTGAACACAGCTGACATGTGGCATTTGGCGGATTTTGGAGCCTGCATGGAGTTTGGCCACCCAATCCAGAGCTGCACTGAGGTATGCACACCAACAGCTTGTTGCTTTGCATCACATTTCTCATGTGTAGGGCATGCATACCTTTGTCAATAAGCTCCTGTTATCGGATGTACCCTACATCTTTATTGGTGGGTTCAGCATCATTGGTATGCAGGCCTGGTATCCTGGTACCATAATGGGCCAGCAAGCTGATGCAAAATATGACTGGGGTTTGTTGGTGGTGTTGATAGCTGTTGAGCTAGGCAAATAGCATCTTGCTGATCTCAGTGGCAACTCAGTGCCCGCAAGGGTTCAGCGTCCCCTGGTGCTTGAAAGATGCAGAGCTGTTACACACGTGGATCTCAAGCAGCTGGTGGGAACCTTCATAAACAAAGCTGGCTGGTCTTGAGATGCATCACAAATTTGCTGGCACTACTTCATAATTTTGCCTGTAGCTTGAGGCTGGCCAGCTGCAGTGATTTTGGTGGGGGGGCTCGATTTTTCAATGCTCAATGGAGACTTGAGTTTAGTTGCTTGGTGTCATTGTGAGTGAGCTTCATACCATGCATCACAGCATGGAAGACGCTCCTTCTTTGGACCATCTCACAGAGACGGGGCTTCTGGATTTCTCATCTCAAGAAGGGGGCTTTTCGGCACGCTCTCAAAACGTCTAAGAAGACACTAACCAGGTTATAATCACTAGAGTCTCAAGGCTTTCGACAATGTTTGCACCAATAAAATTGCTGTAGTGATGCTGTAATGAAGGACGGCGCGCGCTAGTGGCCACACTATAGCAACGCCTCACGCTCTGACTAATCTAGCTCTATCGAATTCAGAAGCTAAGCTAAAAGTGACATGGCCCTACCCATGTGTACTGGTGACCAACACTGCTGAGCTCCCCAATTGGCAGGCACGGTTGTTCTGCAGCCGGTCTTTCTTGAACAACCGCAGCCCTCAGAAAATGTGCACTGATCACGTAAGCATTGACGAAGGAAAACAAGCTTCAGATTCCCCTCTGGAACTGCAGTGCCATGCTGCGACATGGTGCTGTGCTGCACTGCTTGATGTGCTCGAGGCAAGCACAACAACAAAGAAGGAGGCGACCAGCTTGTTGCAGCATGATTTGACAGTTTCACGCATGCGACTGAAAGTTGTCAACGCCCCGCAAGCACTCCCGCCTGACTCAGATCGCCTAGTACAACTGCAGCATGCTTCGCAGCTCCACCGCAACGGAGGCACCTGCACGCTTTGGGAAGAATGGTTTGGCGAGTAGTAGTGCGTATTGATGCGATCGAGCAGTGCACGTACCAATCCGAAACATACTTGTGCTGGTTGTAACAGAAAGTTGCCTGCTCAAGTGTGCTTGCAAGGCTGACCCTCAGTGATCAGCTCAATCGAAACTTACCTTTACGGCTACCAAAAGTGAGCACATACCATAAGGCAAAGATGTTCCCTGCCGACGGAAACTGCCAACACATACAGGCCAAGCTGGATGTCAATCCCCAGCTGGAGTGTTCACCCTCAGAAAGTTTCCAGGTTAGCCATGCTCAAGCCAGACTGATGTGAGGCTGAGCGGCCCCACAACAATGCAGTGCCATGCTGCTTCTGCCGTGTATAAGAGAGACATCCTTGAATGTACCTGCGGGCATGCCTGTGGTGTGCATCTGGCCAACCTGTGTGGCATGCAGCTGGTGAAAAGCTCCTTCGGATCCAGCCCTCAGGATTTCCTACGCATTTGGGAGAAGGGACCAGAGGAGCAGACTTTTACTGGGATGAACTTACCAACTGAGCTACTAGAGTTAATAGCATTGCAGCTGCCAATTGCCGATGCTATTTGCCTCGCTTCAGCAAACCGTCATTGTCGTGATGCTCTACAGTCAGAAGAGTGAGCCTGCTACTTGAATACATACGGTGCTTTGCAATGCATCAAGAGGAGTGTGTGTTTTCTCGTCTGTTGGCACTGCAACGCACTTTGGATGTTGCGCCTTGCCTTGTTTATCATCGACATGTATAATGCATGCTTCTAGGCCTGATTGACTATTCTGAGCTGTGTGCTTAGCAGCTGTGTTCTGTCAGTGGGCTCAATAACACTCTGATGCCCATACATTGCAGATTCTGGCAGCGCAAGCTGACGACTGACTGCCCATTTTGGGTCAACAATGGCATAGTCCCTGAGCTTGGAAGGCCTGCAGGCCAAAGCTGGCAAGAGCTTGCTATCATGGCTGCACAACTACAAATGGCAGAAGAGCAGAATTGTGCATTACAATCTCCCTTGTCAGATGAAGCTAGAATAGCTCAGCTATGGACTGCAGCTGCAGGTAAAGGCGCCTCAGCAATGCATCTGGCTGATCAGTCTCAGCAGCTGCAAGGTCTCTGAACAAGTTCCAGGCACACGACCAGATTGGGCTATGCTTTTGTTGTTGACTGCACATGTATGACAATGGACTGCTTGCGTGATCAAACTAGCTCGAATTGCATACAACATGGTGCTTGTTCAATGTAATCTGTATTGCTCACATGCAGACCTGCTCATGCAGGCGACGAGAAGCTATCTCTGCATCTAGACTGGTATCTATGCTCCCAGGAGCACAACACAGGTGCAACAGGCAGTAATAGTGCTCGGTTTTGTGAACATATTCAGATCTCGCTGGAACTTGTATACTTCTTATGGTTCCAGCAGAAGCATCTGACAAGAGGCGCCAAGGTCTTGTCCAAGGTACAGTGCAAATGGTCTCATACAGCACTGCGGCTCAAGCCAAGCTACAAGTAGCATCTGCTGCCTGTCATGTTCTAGTGCTACATGATAGCATTGCATGACCATGCACATGGCATCTGGTTAATGCATGTCACTGTGCAGGTGCTGAAAGAGCTCGAAAACCTTTCTGCTGAAGCTATGATGGTTCAGCAGCACAGTGTGTATGGGACTGAATGGCTGATGCTGCAGCTGGCATTTGCTGGCTCTCTCTTGATGGATCTGTTACAAATGAGGTGGCAAAGCCATGCTCCTGCAGGTGAGCACATCTTTCTAGCGCGTTTTCACTGCAACATGACTCAACAAGCTCTGTGGACTGGATTTCTCCTGCTGTTAGTGTCAAGCAACTTGATACAACTACAATATTGGCCATGTTAGCGCATTTGTAGCTGGCAACAAGTGAAAAGGATTCTGCAGCAAGTGTTTGCACAACTCCATAGCAAGAGACATGCTTGATAATCTGCAGACAAGCACAGAAGGCTGAGTTGGTGTGGTGGAGACTACTCAAATAGTGATCTAAGGGATGCCTTGCGCATATTGTCAGATGTTGGAAGCCAGCCAGACAAGATTGAGGAACAGAGTTCTGTCAATCCTTGGGAGCCCAAAAGCTGGCAAGGGTTGTGTGCTGATGGTGCCCATCTACTCAAATGGCTCCAAGTGACCTGTCAAGTAGGCTGACATGCATTGGTCTTCAATGATGACCCAAAGATTGAACCTGTCGTTGCCAGGCTGCTGTTGCATTGTTTGTCAGGTCACTGCCACACGCAGCATCAACCGTTTGCCAGCAGTCTTCATTTGTCATGCAAGCTGTAGATCAGTGACGCCAACAAAGATACATGCAGAAAGATGCATGCCCTCTTCACATTTGCAGGGTATTTTCAATGTTGAACCGGGTGCATAACATAATGCAACAAAGCAGCTAAGCCACACAAGAGGCAACAGTTGTCTAACCACCTGTGTGTCTGTTTAGACAGTCTGTCAGGCGTCTATTTAACTGCCATTCTAGTCATCCGTCTGTCTGTCTATGCTTGTGTCTGTCTATCTGTCTGTCTCTGTGTTTATCTGTCTGACTGTTTGGCAGTTCAACTTTTTGCTGTCCACTAGCATCTGTTGTCTTGCAGAAACTACCTGCTGCAACAACAGCCTGCAGAAAAGCATACGCAGAAGAAGGCCGTGATATCATGAGGCAAGCAGGCAGTGGCAAGAGCCCGGAACCACGCGGTGTCTTTTGGGCACACAAGCTGTTCGCTGCAAATGTTCTCCTGGCCAAGTGAGCCACTTGCAAGCAGCCTAGTTGCAGCTTGCCCATTGATCTGATGCCGTTCATGTGATGCGTAAAGCTTATCACTCTGTCATGATCTGCATACCAGTCAGATCTCTTGTCCAATGACAAGCTTGCAAGGTGGTACAACATGCCTATCAGTTCAGCCTTGCCAGCATAGGCAAAGCTGCTTTCTTATTGTGCAGGTTTGGCTTTCTGTGTGTATCTTACCCAGTGTCACATGCAGGATGAGCAGGCACACAGATCTTGGATCAGCCTATCTGGACTTGGTGGAGCTGTACAGCCAGCAGCATCCGAGCAGGGCGGTGTATTACCTTGATCTGGATGGAGTTGGAGATGACCAGCGTGTATTAGAAGAAGGCGTCAAGATGTGCTGACAACAAGCGCGTATTTAGCTGCAATTGCACACCAAATGCAGTCACATTACTCAGGTAGGCTTTCAAGCCAGAATTGTAAGCTCATTTGGGGATATCACTTTGTGCCGGTCTGCTGCTGTGCTTGCTTGTGTGCTTACACTTAGCACAAGTACACCGCATTAGCTTGAGTTGGCTTTGATGTACATATGCAAACAGTGGTGCTTAGGCACCAATGTTGTCATTCTTCTGCATTTGAACTCAAAGGACTGTCACAAAAGACACTGATTTGACAGGGCATGTTTGTGTAAATGATACTGACTCCATACTATTCTGTTGCAGGTTTGACAGGCCATCTTCAGGGCATTCTAGACAACAGGCAATTCATGGCAGATCCCACACACAAATCGATGCCACACAAAAGTCAATGCTGCTAATGGACAACAGCTCAAGATGTTCACACCTGTGAGCTGGGCAGCACATGCATCATCCTGTCAGGATGCAAGGTAATGCACTTCATGCAATCATAACATGTTTTAGCTGTTTCCTTATTTAAAGAGGGCATGCTGGACTTGCACAGCTGTATTGTCAGCTGAAAGCATCCACATCTGCAACGCTGGGAGACAGGTGCTGAGCAGATGTACTGTTACTGCCATGATCTGTATGGTTGGTGTTCCTGCCCATGTTTTGTGTTGCATGAATTCAGCACAATTCAGGAAAGGCATGGCATGTGCTTCAGCAAAGCACTTGCTTTAACTGAAGAGCATACATGTGCCAGTATGGTACTGTTACATGTGTGTGCTTGATATGTGTGATTGGGACCAAGATGTGCCATTGCCCTTGGCTGGTGTTTGCATGCTTAGCATGTCGTGTGATTTGCAGAAAGCTATCACGGCAGGACAGGACTCCATGTGTTCTCTGAATCGATGGCCCATCATCTTGGATTCACAGCGCATGCAAAGCCCAGCCAGCTGCAGCAGCAGCGCCTCAAGAACAGGCATATGAACATGGATGCAATACACGATTGAGCTTAACTCCAACCATACCTTCTGGTATACAAGTTTCTGTCGTGCATACATCCAGTCAAACTCCAGCTCTGGGTTTGGGTCAGCGCCACAAGACAGCGTGTGTGCTTGCTCAAAGCACACGATTGAATTTCTCAAGGCCCTGGAAAACATGTGCCTGACTCGTCCTTTACTCTGCTGATACATTTAACCACTGACACAATCTCCCATCTCAGAGCTATGAACGGTTGTCAGGTCTGTCAACCATGACCTAACAATTATCATCAGACAGTACAGATGTTGCCCAGCAGCTTTCGGTTCCTAATTGTACTGATCATGACTGTAAAGACAGCCTCTGAGATGCATTTTATTACATTGTGCAGCCTGAGGCAACCTTGCATGACTGCACACTGTACCACACAAGTACTCTCTTTATGAGCCAGGCATACTACTAGGCTCTGTAAATGAGTGCATCTCTGAGAACGTGTGTATGAGATCTGATTCGTCAAGGAACTGTGCACTAAAGGTCGCCTCTGAGGCAGATCGGTGCCACTGTACAGGCTTACTGATCTGCCAAACCATTCTCACCAGCTTGCTGCAGCAAGCCTGACTGTACTTGCACTGGGTGAGTTATGTACTTGTGGGGGGTCTTTGTCTGTTGTGACGCTAGGGCCAGAGTACTGCCACTTTGCATTACAGCTTGGAATGAGTCAATATACACCAATCAGCGACATGACGCCGCTAAACACACCTGTCTTGCATAGGCTTGTCTGACCGTACAGTAATGTACATGTGCGCACTCACAGAGACATGCATAGAGCATGAGAACTAACTGTTTGCACACTTGCTGAATCTGCCAACAGCTTCACCAAAGCATGAGGTCTAGTACGACAGACAACATCCTTGCCTACTCCCATGCTAACATGGCACACATCACACTCAAATCAGACAAAGAGTGCCATATTGTCTCCACCAACTGTAGAATTGTACTGCTAACAGGTCCAGCATGCTACACACCATTGTCAACAATGCACACTCAGCAGCAGGCTTTTCAAGGGCATGCCAGCTGCTGCTTCAAGTAGGTTTTGGTCACTGAGAAGCTGGGTTTGGTCTTTCAGAAGCTGTTGTCAAGGCTCCCTTCACATAGCACTGCTGTTTCCTTGCGGCTGCCCCAGGAGACAATCCATGTTCAGCAGAGAATAAAGCTCCTGAGCCTGCTTGGTAAGCCTCATACACAGGTGCTTAAGTGAGGTCTATGACATCCTCAGAGCGCTCAGCAAAGCCCTGCAAACCAACACATGTATGACTACTGCATTACTACACTGATAGTACTGCGCGTCATGCAATGATACACTGAAAGGGCAAGAACTGCCTGACCTGCTTGCTGCTACCAGGCTTGCTGTCAGCATGTCTCAGCTTCTTGGGCTGCTTCTTAGCCTTGCCAGTGCCTGCTGGCCTCCTCTTCACACCCTGCAGCAATGGACAGTCGTTAAATTGAGTATAGATTTGACACTCCACAAAGGAGAATGAGCTATCAAAAGTAATTCACTACATGAATGCAGCCTGTGTTGCAATTGCTGACCTTGGAAGGTGAAGGGGAGACAGGAGCAGTGCCGGCATCAATGGCAGGGTTCTTGGAAGGTGAGGGGCAGACAGAGCTGGTGTCACCAGCAGTGGCTAGGTTGACAAGCATTTCAAAAGCCTTGCGCTTAGACTCCAGCAACATCAAGGTCACTGGGTCACAACTCTCCTCAAGATTTGAGTCCAGGCTAAAGTCCAGATCAAGAGTGCTGCGCAGCAGCCTGATGGTGGATGACAGCTGAACTTGTACCTCCTCGGCACAAGTTCTGAGCAAGCTTTCATGCTCTCTGAGCAAGGTGACACACTGGGCTGAGGCAAATGTCTGAGTCAGGGCCTGCAGGCCGATGCTCAACAGGCACTGGCTATCGACATCTGACCAATGCTTATGCTCAACAGTGTCTCCACAGATCACCTACAAAGCAAAACAAGCCATTGAGAATCTCACCTTTTCACCACTAGACAAGTATTGCTTTGAACAGGCAGAATGATAGCTTTGCAACATGACACCAGAGCCTGCAGTGCAGCTTGCTGTCCGGTGTGCATGACGTGCATATGTGGCGTGACTGCATATGTGGCGTGACTGCATATGTGCAGCTGTACGGAATCCTGATCTGGTGGAGTGCACATACATGACATGCCACAACACAGATCCCAAGAATACCTACAAGTCAGGTCATGTTCACCAGTGGACACAAACTTTAGCTGACAAAACAGTGTTCCCAGGCTGGCTCTGGAGAAAGAGACAAATGCAATGCTAGCAGCGTGTTTGCACACTTGACCAACTTTGCCAACAAAGCACACCTTGAAGGCTTGATTCAGCTTCCCAGACATCCTTTTCACTCCTGCCTTTTCTGCGCGATCCATCAGGAGCGTGTGGTCAATGCTCCCCCTGAGCTCATTCCACAGCACTTTCAGCAGCTGCTCCACAAAATGGAATGCTGGCAAGAAAGCAGGGATGTCCTCTGCATTGTCCAGAAGCTGCTTGGCGGCCTCCCAGATTGCCTTTGATGCTCCCCGGTGACCCTCGGGTAGATTGGCCTTTGCAATGAGCTGTATCTTGAACAAGGCACGTTCATCATAGCCTGTGGAATTGTATACAAGCTTGAGCTTGTCAACTAGCTCAGCCATGCACTGTTGGTAAGCAAGCTCTGCTGTTTCCACTTCCTCCATAGTTCTGCTTGGATCCTCAACACCGTTGACCACTGATTTGTTGATATTTAGGCCCTTGGTGTTTGTCTTTGGCCCATACTGCTTGCTTGCCTCTCCATTGTCTGTCCTGCCAGACATAGCCTCCTGCTTTCTTCGCAAAGTTGCCAAAATCTTCCAAGCTTTTGCGGCTTGCTCAGTAGCAAAGCCAATCTCTGCCATAGAAATGACAGGGTACATGCCGCCATCTGCTGCATGTATGGCATATTGTAGCCATCTCTCAACGCCCTTGCGGGATGCAAACTTCTCAATGTCGACTGCAGCCAATGCATCTCTGAGCTTCTCTTGGCTGCCTGAGCATATTGCGAGTAAGTATGGAGATATGGTGAGAGCAAGGGTTTCGTTGCCCTTCTTCCTCAGTAGCTCTAGCAAAGAGCGGAGTATGGCAAGCGGGCTCTTCTTAAGCATGTCCTGTGCTGCAGAAGTCACCTCATCTAAGATCTGCAGCTGCTCCAGGGTTTGATGGCGGCTGTGCTTGCCATCATCATGAGCGTCTGGGTCTGCAGTTGGCACAAGGAGTGCCAACAAATCTTGGCTCTGCCCAGCCTGACTGTCATCTGGGTCCTTTTCCGATGGTGTGGTATGGTGGATAGACCCACTGCTGCCACGGGATTTGTTGTGCCTGGGCTTGCATGTTGGCGGATTGTGCAGCACTTGTGGCACATTCTCCTGAGGGACATGACTGAGCAACATGTCTAGACTGTCACTGCGAACCACCACTTTGGGGTCCAACTCCACAAGGCCATAGATGGCGTCGCTTGCAAGCCTGTCTGCTTTCAGTGCTTTGTCCAGTTTCAGCTTCTCCCTTGAGACACCGTCCTGATCCACAACCGTTGCAAACACCTCCAAAGGCTTCATGTTTGCAGTCCTGTAATGTACAAGGTTTTTTTGGCTGATGTCGCTCTCTCGTTAGATGACAGCATGTGCAGAGTGCTAAGCACAACTAGCAGACCTCATGCAAAGATCAGTTCTAACAGCATAGATCAAGCCTTGTACCACCTTTGCCTAGGTCTCAACCATTTTTGTGTGACAAAGTAGGAGGTTTGCTCCCAGGCCCACATCAGAACTACTGCATATTTGCGGTGACCCGCTGAGGGCTCTCAAAGCTAGCAGCTTGTGAGTGTTAGAGAAGGTACCTGGAAGCAGGGCGTTCATGGCGTCCAACCAACTGTCGCAAGGGGCAACATGTTGGTATACACAAAATCCCCAGTAGCCTGAAGGGCTGCAGACCATCAAACCCCAAGGCACCTTGCTGGCCATAGATAAGCACTCTTGCATCTTGCAACACGCTACCAATGTTCCTGACGTCCAACACCAACACTTGGTCCATCTGCAACCCCACCTTCATGCATGCAAAACATGCTGTCTGCAACTCTACAGCACTTATGAACAATGATGTGAACAATGCTCATTTTGGTCTGCTTGATACCCACATTGCTGACATGCATCATGCACATGTATTTGTCAGCCAGCTACTGTGACTCATGATGCACACTAACAAGATCTACTCACCATATCATCCTGCAGTGCTTCAAAGGCTGACGCTCGCTGGTCTCGCCGAAGCTGTTGGTCAGGAGCTGTCCACTGACTGAACAATGCAACTTGTTGCTGGAGCTGAAATCCTTTTTGAGACAACTGTTTCAGCCCCATTGCTTTCAGCTTTACAACCTCCTGCTCATACTGCACATGCAGATACATATTCAGGCATGAGTGGCATAATGGCATGGCAAACATTCTGTATGCTAATCTTTTGGTACATGTGTGTAACTGGCAAGCCAGCTGATCTTGCACAGGTGCGTGTGGCTTCATGTGTAAGCTTGCATCAACATAAGGTGAAAACAGACTCACCTCCAGATCCTTCAGCTTTGATAGATCTGGCATGTCTGCCTCAGCTGTCACAATGATCAAATGAATCTCTGGCAAAGGCGTTGGGAGTGTCAATGTTATGTTGTGCTTGTTCATGAAGCGATTAGCCTCCATGATATCCCATGCATCTTCCTTGACGCTCCCATTTGTGGGTGAGGTCCAGCATTTGCTGCTATCCGGTCGCCGCCTGCACCAAGCATGGAAGTGCGGGTTGCAATGCTGATGTAACAGTGATGTGCATCAGCCAGCATTACTATGCCAAGAAGACTCCTCTTCATAGCGCCTACTTGCACAAACATCAACCAGCACTACCTAGCAAGAATACTTTCATCCAATATGCTTACTTGCACCACCATGTGTGAGGCCTTGAAGGCGCTTAAGTTCTTCAAGTTCTCAGCTCACGCAAACACGACGCTCATGCATGCTTGCTCAATGTTAGAGTGATGAGCTGTTACACTGCAGTGGCTAGAGGGAACCTCATCAACTGCCCAATGGTTTTGCAATCATCTAGTCCATTTATGCCAATGGGCGATCCTGTCATGCCTAGGAGCTTGGCTGATGTCAAGACAGTGATCAGACCAGCCAATTCCTCAGTGTGCTTGTGCCGGCCTAGGTACCTATTAAAGACCGCATGCACCTCTTAGACAAAAACTTGTTTTGAGAAAACACAAGCAAAACAGCAAACAATATCTTGGCATTAACATAGCAGAGAATGTGCTGCATTGGACATGCTACACGCAACAGGTAGTATTTCTTGCACACTACCGGGGTTTACTTGAGCTGTCTCAGATGAGGCGCTGAGACTTGCAGCATTGAAGACTCACTGGTGCAGCTCATCAATGACCACCAGGCCCAAAAGCTTTGCTTCATCAAGCGCCTTCAACAGTCCTAATGCTTGGGGTGCCTCAGCGGTGTCGGTGACACTGTCCTTTGTAGGCTTGGCTGCTTCTTTGCCAGCAATACCTATTGGCGTGCCTGGCAGAGTGGAGCTCTCCTTTGCTTTAGGGGGAAGAATTGCTTGCATGGATCCATGCTGTATGACCTCACGCTGAATTAAGAAGTATGTCCGAGCTACTGCTGCTTTGCCAAGGTGTTGCTTGGCCTCAATGCTTTCTTTGGAAAGGCGCGCCAATTGGGCACATGCGTTCTTGATGCCTGAAAGAGCTGTAGATATAACCCTACACCACAGCAACATCAACACAGACTCAAGGTCATGCTGAAACAGGTTGTTATGTTTCCTTGCAGAGCAAACATTGTCCCATGCTGTACACAAACCCTTCTTTGCAACCAGTGATACACAACATGCAGTTGATTGGTCCCCAACAGTAACATAGGAAGATGGCAGACAGCTGCAACACTGCAATGTTGCAAACCGTGCTCTTGTGTTACAAAGTGCAGTAAAGAGGTAGCTTGGATGTTCACACTGCCATTGCACAAAAGTATGAGGTGTCAGGTCAAGGATTGTTGGCAAAAGAAATGACCTTTCAAACTATGCAGGCATATGCTGATCATCCCACTATTGCCTGCATGTGTCTGGCGTAAATCAGCTACAAGCAACAAACCTTGCGTTTGGGTCCACTGACAAAATGTCCCTCTTGATGCCTGAGTGAGTAGCGGTCAGAGCAAACACACAGGTGTATGAAGACTCCAGGTAGATGGCACAATAGATGGCTGCCAGGGTTTTGCCGGTGCCAGGAGGCTGCAGAAAAACGCATGCATGTCTGTGTTGCCTATACATAGAGTGTGGGTGCTCACACACACCAGGTGCAATGTATCACCACCCCCTTAGCCTGGCCGATGATGTTGATGAGCTCTCACACAAGCATGCAGCAGCAGTTGCTCATCCCAGTGCAGGAGTGTTCTACTGCAAAAGACTTGGAGCACCCCATATCATGCATGCAATAAAACCGCAACAGGAAGTGGGGGTGCTGACGCCCAGCTGATGAAATGACAATTGAGGTTACGCCCTGAGTGTCAGTACCTCAAGGCAAAGCCTCTTGTCATGCTCCATCATCTTCATCACCGTCATGAGCTACAAGGCAACCAGTCAGATGCTTAGCATGTGTATTCATTTCACGGAGCAGTGTGTTCATGAATCATTTCACAGAACATCTGGAAACACATCTGGAAACACAGAAGGAGTTGCAGATATTGACATGCCTGTCTAGCACCAAAGTACTTGCTTCCCTTGAATCATGCCTGAACGGCTGTGCATTAAGCAATATGTGCATGAATCAAGCTACATGCATGCATGCACGCATGCATGCATGCATATGAAGCCATGTGGCAGTGCTCAATGCCAGCGTAACATATAACTTTTGAAAACGCTATTGGTGCCAGTCAACTAGCTGGGAATGCAAGGCATAGGTACCATACAGTAGCATACTTGGCAGCATGGACCACCAGTACCTGCATGTAGTTGGGATGGCAAAAACCAGACCATCTTTGCTTTAGGACTGCATGGATGTTGCTCATCTTGTAATGTTGCTCCCCAAATTCGCGCCTGACCTCTTCGCTGAATCCAAGTTTGTCCTGTGCAAAGGTCTGTACCTCCTGCAAAAGCAGCCATGACATTTTACATGCCTAACAAGTGCCTGTCACAACTGCAGCCAGATTCCTATTGTCACTTGTTGTGGTATTGGCCCATTACACTGCATATGATTGTTTCTGTGTGACTTTGCAAGTATGCACTTGACTCAATCTGGCTCACCTCGACAGTTCCTGGCTGGAAAGGCTGCTTAGTGATGTTCACCAGTCTATGTAGAACAGTAAGCCTGGCATCGTGCAAATACTCTGCAACAGCTTGCAGTTGAGTGTGTATCTCAGACTGATACTTTTGGCTGCCAAGCTTTTCATATTTACTTAGCCTTTGGCGACAATCCTTTCCAATCTGCTGGCAGTGGTACTCTTTGGGCCTTAAGCTTCCCACCAGTGCGTCCCTCAAAATTTCGTGAGACTCTTCCAAAAGTTGCTTCAAGGGCTTCGATGAGTCCAAGCTTTGCAGAGCATACAATTTCTTGTCTGCAAGCATCACAACCTTTGGTGATCGACCAGTGAGCCTCAAGCTCAATACGTATTCAGGCAAAGATAGTTAACGTTGGAAGCAGTCGGCATTCAGCGTCGTACACAGGACTGCTGCCATAGACACGGTGTTGCGTGTACGCCCAGCTCGACTTCAGCACTGAACGAACGCGCTGAAAACATATGAGAAGCAGGGCGCAGTATCAACGGAGCATGGCACCGCTCGAGCTCACAACTGCAGCTCACAACATGTTGTACAACAGCACAAGGCGACAAAGGCGGCTACACAGAGACGTAGGTGCTCACAAGCATCACTAACTGGCGACGTAGAAGTGAATTCCATCGCACTTTGCACGCAAGCTGCTTAGTGTCTGTGATGGCGCTGCGTGATTGACAAGCGTACGCCGAGCCTGCAGGTACACCGTAGATCAGCTCGAGTGTTCACATGTGGGGACCTAGCCTGGTCTTATACTGCACCACTTGCAAGGAATAAGCGGCAGAAAGCTTAATTTTTCCTCAAGTTGCAAGTTGTAGCGAGCGCGTTACCCCAATAGCCAGAACTGTGTGAGCTAGGTTAGGTCTGTTTTGGGCCTTATCCAGTCAACGGTTTTGAAAGAATGACCTCGCCTGCATCGACACCAGATCATGTTGCAGAGCAAGTAGTTGTGCGTCTTCGCGCTGCGCAGTACAAAGGTGCGCCAAGGATGCGCACTGCAAGCTAACTCGACGCAGTAGTTTGAATAATGGCCTTTCATCCCCAGACCACTGCTCGCCGAACCCGGTCGAGCCTCAGGGACCCGGTCGAGCTTCAGGGCGAACGCCGGGCGTCCGCGCGCCCGGCGTTCGCCCGCGCGCGCGCCCGCGCGCTGAACAACGAACGCCGGAACAACGAACGCCCGGAACGACGAACGCGGTGCCAGGGCGCCGGGGCACGCCCAACGCCCAGGAACCCCTCCTAGGCGATTTGTTAGATTTTGTGCTAGGACCACTTCTGTGAGGTGCATGTAGGATTTGACTGCAGAATTTGGACCTTTGTGGCCCATGACATCAATATTGAATGACTTGTTTCACTCAGCATTCTCAGAATTCATTTGGTTTGTCACACGGAAAATACTGGTATGACACACAAGAAAGAAAGGTTTGTTGGCCCGTACTTGGTCTCCACGACAACAACGGCAGCGACAGCAGCAACAGCAGCAACAGCAACAAGTGTTGAAATATGTAGTGGCCCTTAGACATTTTCGGTCAAGCCATTCATGAACATGCTAGAACATGCTAGTAACACTTAGTCAGCTTCTGTGATAGCTGCAGCTTCCTGGGTCCTAGCGGCATGTT